>Ga0157364_1004100_pt1 | contig 14433 bp, 11 predicted proteins | sample AttsexASBM2_FD_111476 | JGI IMG/M metagenome (GOLD analysis project Ga0157364, IMG submission 111476) | Fungus gardens microbial communities from leaf cutter ant in Ribeirão Preto, State of São Paulo, Brazil - Atta sexdens ASBM2 | ecosystem: Host-associated > Fungi > Mycelium > Unclassified ... | reverse complement strand
CGGTCTTATGAAGAAATAAAAAATTGGATCGATTCGTGGATAGCCTCAAAAGATGACCAGTTTTTTCGACGCGGGATTCGTACGCTACCCGAAAGATGGGAGAAAGTAGTGGCCAGCGATGGATAATACTTAATAAATGTATAACCAGCTTTTTACAATAAAGCCTCGAATTTCGGAAAAAAAACGGCGGAAGCAAAGTTGTACACCTAATATATATATATTATTGTTTTAATTTTATTTTTTTTAATTCTATGTCATTTTCAAAAATAAAACAATTTAAAATTTAAATAATATTAAAATTATGTTCTTATAACTTTATTTTTTGGCTTTTCATATGGCTTTTCATAACAAGTGTATCAGTTATCGACATTTACCGACATTCAAGAGATATACCGGCAGGATAGGAGTGAGCTGCAGAATTCTATTATAGCACTTCGCCATGATAAAAGGCTGAATTAATAGGCATGAAAAGTGACAATTTTGACAACGAAATTTATTTATTGCGTGCGATTTCGTTATTATTGCTTAATCATGAAAATGTGACTTGTCTCGTTCTTATCAAAGTAATAATTATTGATGAAAGTTAAAAAGTTATTTTGGAATTTTATATATAAAAGCGTATATGTTATCTGTTTCAATAGCTGTCGGATCGTGTGTTTTCTACCCGAATATAGGTTCACTTTACGTGCTTTTACGATCATTTACTGACTGTCAAGGAAAGAAAGGACAGTTTTGATCGATTTTTACAAGTGTTTTAAAGTGATTCATCATTTCATCCAAATTGTCTTTATTTAAAAATGGCACGCAACATAAATTAATTATTCCTCGCTTCTGACATCATGATTCCAACATAGCTGCGACTAGTCAGGAGCCTTAAGTATACATGAGTCAGTATATACATGAGTATCGTAATATAAAACACGCCTATTTAATGTTCTAAATATTCATATAATTTTAATCGTGCTAATGCTGTCGTATTTGCCGCGACATTTACAACATTTGTTATTGGAGAAGCTATGACTGCTTCTTCACGAAACATATTTTGGTGCTAGCGCGGGTGGATTACAATTCCCCTGTATTCGGATAGGTAACCAAATAAGAAAATTTGATAGGCGCGATATTAGTTTGATTGACGAAGTTATTCGAGCAGAAAAATAGAAATAATATAATATAAAATAAAAAGAAATAATATAAACTAAATGAGTAAGAACGCGTGATTGTCGAAATATAATAATTGATACTTTGAAGAAAATATCTCGTACTCGGAATCGTCCGGATAATTTTACTGTCGATAGGTGTCTATGTTCGTTGGTCGAATACCCTTGTCTTCTCGATCTCATCATCGTTTCATCTCTTGCTCCTGTCTTTCTAGAATCTTCTTTATCTTATAAATATTATTATTCAACATGTTTATCGCTCGCCGTCATTAATTTTAAACTTTAAATTATTATGACGCGTGACAACAATTATTTTGATAGAATTACAACACAGCCTAATAAAATGCAATTTTCTCCTACATTTCGAATTATCATTCGCCTAGCCTTTATCTTAGTATGTCAATATAAAGGCCAGAATGAGAATACAAAAACTATCGAAAGAAGTTTACGAGTTTAAATACCTTAGTTTTTATTCTCGCAGCCAACATATTCCTACGTGTCTACATGTTCCTCGATTGTATCTGTGTGTTTATGTCAAGACAACACATTTTCGCGGATTTATCCATTTCGATGCAATCGCCACAATATATTATCTCGTCGTTGACGGGTAATAAATTAGATATCTCATACTCCGTGAGTAAAGTCATTAGACTGTTGGTAGGATTTTATGATCTTGGTATTAGGCAGATTGATTCGCTGGCCGAATTTTCCCTAAAATAAATTTAGACAAAGCTTAGTGACCAAGCGTAAACCGGGATTTCGTGCAACGTTATTTCTGTCAAGAACAATATGTTTTTTCGTATCCCTTAAATATTCTTAGCTTCAACATCGTTCCCGCATTCACTCGGCTATTCGCTAGCTTCCTGTTTTAATTGTAAAAATGTATTTAGATATTCGGCGAACAATCCTCTCTGGAATCGTATCGCGTGATTTTATACTGCCAAATTTTACTCACGCTCGTCACAAAATATCCCTTCTCGATGACTTTACGCAATGGATATCTAGGTACTTTCGAATTCACGCTCTTTGGGGCAATTGTAAGTTGTCTCTGAGAATGTTTCGCAGCAGTTTCGACATAAGGCGAAAAGCAACTTTACTTTTACCTTATACGGAAGTATCGGATGAAATAGATTACGTGGTGACAGTACTTTACATCGTGCAAGACTTCGACTGAGTTAAAATTAAAATTTAGTGCATTATCAAATTAATTCGTTATACTCCTCGCCAACATAAATATCAGGGTGATCGTACGGGAAAGTCCATTTTTGACACATACGGATACAGAGAGCAGCATACATATAGTGTATTTTCTTTGTATTATAATTTCGTATCGAGTAGCGATGTTTCCTATGCAACTATCAAAAAACGCATCATATGGGTCGAGAGGATCAGATTTTATTAATGATTCTTGAGAAAATCACTCATTTCAGGATTTTCATTCATTATTTCCTGATCGAAGTTATATTTTCATTTTTTTATAACGTGATAGCTCTGTTTTTGAAGATGATATGTTGATGCGAGAGTTCGCTTGTAACGCTCGAAATCAATTGTATCATTACGATCTGCGGACGAAAGCGTTCTATCGCGATTCATCTGATAGCACGTCGGCCAGAAACATCCATGAAATTGAAGCACTTAATATTGCATTCCGTTTGCCGACTCTGACTTATAATATCAGTCAACGCGTCTGCAATCAATTTCGTACTTGCGTCCTCGTCCCGCATGGATTATGTGATGATCGAGTTTGCATTCCTTCCACTACTTTAAAGCTTTTCGCGATTGTCTATCCGCATTTCTGTATCCGTCCGAAGAAATAATTCCTATTTTTTCCTCGCGCAAAAAGTTTTTTCAAAAAACTTTTATGCACGAGGAAGCGATAGTACATTCCTCGAATGGACATACATTACCGCGTTCTACAAATATCTTTCTAAATGCCATGTAGGCGCGCCGAAGAATATCTACATCATTACGGTAATATTTACAATTTCGAGTTGAAAATTAAAAATAAAATTTGACTGTATTTCCTCGTGTCATTTCGTAAATCGTTCACGTTCTTCAGGCTTCATTTGATCGAGAGAAATAATATCGGATCGATATACGTTTGATTCACCTTTCTATTACAATAAATAAATGAGGAAAGACGCCATTACCCAATAAATCCTTTAGACTAAAAGGCAAATTGGCAAATTAGATAAACGCATCGGCAAATAATTTACGCTATCTATAAATTTCGTGTTCCCGACCGTCATCACGATAATTTTTGTCCCATTAATTACCCGCGGTTCTTCCGCAATTTTTAAGTTTTTGACTAAATATTTTAAGATGAATTGTGCGTCAAACGCTTTCGCATTATGTGCTATACAAATGATCTTTTTGAAATATTTTGTTGTTCGCGTTACGCGTTAAATCAACAAATTTTAACCAGAAATGTTTAACCAGATTATTTCGAAATATAAACTCGCACACTCCGCATCAATGACATCGCATCGATACATCCCCTCTTCTATACCTGCGCATGTTTCGTAAATTTATGATAAAGAGTCAGAACGTGAATTTGTATGTTTTAGATTTTTTCACACGTCTCGTCCTGTCGCGTTTCGAAATCGTAGAACACGAATGCGACACGATCCTTTTTGTATTTATTTGCTCTATCTTCGGACATCCCTGCACGCCTTTTTTCCTGTACCACTCCTATCTTCCTATCTGGATTTTCGGTAGCGATTTTATATCGAAGAGGGCGCATGAAGCAATGAATGATTCGAAGACCGCTGCGATCGACAAGTTTTACAATACGCTATCTCGCATTCGTGCATCGAATTTGACTTTAATTTGATTCGCCTGTAATTACGTTACAAATTTTTATTGATTCACAAACACTTGCAAGAAATTGCTCGTCATAAGATCTTTCCGCGATGATGTTCGAAATATGAAGTATCGTAAAACATATAATTATACGTTTCGCTTCTAATTAGGCTTGCATCGGAGATTCGCACGATGGAAAGGCGTAACATCGGCGTTTTTTCGTGCAGTAACCTTTATTCTACCTCGGTAACCTCTATTTTTACGATAGCTTATGTTACACGCAATTCCCCGCGAGAGCCAGCAGCGACTTTTACATTTAATATCGGATTGTAATGACGCTTACGTTCATAATACATTATATTTAATCTGATAGAGGATTCACGCCCTAGAGAGGCAAGTAACGCGTAATCATCATATAACGGATTTTCGCCGCATCTGAAAGTACTAAAATTGCCATTATAGCAATATTTTCGGCAATGAGATACCCTTGAAAATGCTCGATTTCACGAATTCCGCATCTCTCCTCGGGAATTGTGACTTCAGCGTTCCTCATTAGTTCTCTCGCTAATTTGGATTGTGAACTTCGAAGTCTTATACAATTCCATTTTTCATAGAGTCCGTCCATACGTAGATTTCCAATGCATTCGTGCCACTACAAGGGAACATGGAAAATACAAATCATCCAAATTATTTGTTTTAATTAATTGTAAAGCATTTTGCTCTTCATATGTTAAACGATTTGCCTTGCGACCACGATCCACAGGATTGTGCCGTTATGTTGAAAACACGTACGTCAAAATTTTCCGCAATATTTCAATTCCGGCACTTTGAGCTACCGAACTTACGAATCCCCATATATCCTCGGAAGTTAAGTCGTGTATCGACGAAACAATAGCCCTACTAGATCATGCACTAGATTCGCCGAATCGATCGATATTCCTATGTAATCACTCGGTTTACTCGAACATATCACATACGCATAGATTTCGCGGAACGCGTTTTTTAACCAACAAACGGTATTCGCACCTTCGGATATTGGTCGTATTGTGAAACTTGCCTCTCTTGAGGGAATGCCGAAATTTCTGAAACGTTGCGAGTTCCGCCCGTAATTCTAAGAAATTGAACTGTTCGCCAATCTCGTATCGATGATGCTGCTGCTAATGATGACGCTGTTGCTGTTGATGATAACGATGATGTTATCGATGCAAATGCTATTTCTCCAGCAGGATTCTTCTCTCTTTCGTTCATTATCAAATCAGTCTCTGCCGGTGCCACTGCCGATTTGTACTGAAAAAAATTAAATAAACTTGTTATAGATCGATATCAATAAAATAAATTATGATAAAATATTATGTCAGATTATGATGATTTGAAACCCCGAAAATTTTTATAATTATAACATTAATATATATCATATATAAACATATATGCAAATATCACGAGCAGATCTTTTGTTCATACATCCGAAGTAGTGACTACGTTTAGCATACTAAGTCAACTCATCTTTAGTTGCTTTGTTCACTCTCGTAAAAATCTGGAATATTGACTCGATTAATTTGTATCATTCAACACCAACGTATAAATATCTAATAAAAATTCGTACGTGAGAATACATTACGAGAAAATATATAAAAAGTTTAGTGAAATATTATTACCTTCAACATCATGAGAATAATATCTAGCTTCCTCCTCCTCCCTCTCTCTTCCTCTCTTCATCCACGTCTTCTGTTTCTTCTTTCCCCTCCAAGGCTCTTGTTTCTTCTATCTCCGAGATATTGCTTTCCATCTCCGAAATATCACAACTTATCCACTTCTCCCTTCTCCTCTTCTTCTTCTCTCTTCTCTATAATTTCCTCTTCCTCCTCCTTCTCTTCCTTCTCTTCTTTTTGCTCCTTCTTTTTCTTCTCCTTTCTCCTCTTGTTCTTCTTCATTTTCACTAAAGTAACATTTCGTTATCTTTTGTATAAATTTATTGTGGATTTTCGCTAATTTTTTAAAACTTACGTCGTGCTGGAATAAGGGGGCTCCACAATATATGCATATTCTGCAGAATTCTGTGATTCATCATCTAAAACAATTATATTTTTATATAAATATTATTATTTTTATTTATTATTTATTTATTATTATTTTTCCATACAAGAACTAGTTTTATAGGGAGAAATATTTAAAAAATCCGACTTACCGGATGATAATATAACCATGAGGATGTTTCGCTCATTACGTAGTAATCCCGTCCTCGATTTGTGCTCTTTCTAGAAAATTAAATATTTTAGTAGACTGCCTAATTCAATTTGCAATTTAATTTCTAATTAATTTTTATTATTTTCTAACTTACGTGCTGGTACGATTTCATTAATCACTTGTTGGACTGGATGTCGTCGCCTCAAACTAAGTCGGCCCCACGATGAAGAATCGCATGGCCTACAATACAATTTACAAACTATGAAACGAAATGTTAGAATTTAATGAAGCAGACTCCTAGTAAAATTTTCTTTGATTTATTTCAAAAATATATTGTTACTGCCTCCAACTCTTGAAGTCGTCTATAAATCTTCCAGCATTGTCTTCTTCATAATCGAAGCACTTCTAAATGATGCAAGATTATATTCAGCAATCTTGCATCACCACAATTGTGCATAATGTACTCCCCCGCGAAACTCCCGAAAACAGAATAATTCTCCTCATCATCTGACAACTTTATCAGTTAATTAACTGCAATTAACTTCTGGTTCAAGTTGCAGGCGACGAAAGAATTTCGTAAGCGATTCGCGAAACATCATTTTTATCGCACACGAAACTATTGATTTTATAATTTCACAACGAAAATCAACTCTTGACAGAGAAAATCAACATAGGCCTAATCCTTAATTCACTCGATACGCGCTATTTATACGGCAGTGATATTCATGAAAATTTCTAAAGAAGGATGAATCATAAAAATTTCTAACTACGCCATTAGCTAATAGATTTTGACAATTTTTCCGATTGGTATTTTTTCTTTTACATGTACAGATTTTCTTGAAAAAAATTTTCGAGAGTGAAAGATGATAAAAATTCTAATTACGAACAACATTCTAATAAACCTTGACAATATAAAAATAACTCTTTTCCTTTCACATGAACATCACTGTCATCCTTCGCTTTAGCAAAAATTTTTTCTCTCATTTTCATATCTATTATTATCTCGGAAAAGTTTTTGTCACAAGTTTTTTGTATTATATTATGGTATTCTCTTGTCAGAGTAACTTAAATTTAACCTTCTCCAAATTTAATCTTCTCCTTTTTTTAGAAAAATTCTCACATACTGTGTGAATCAAGACGGACGATTGCTCAATTCTCGCGGAGAGGAGATCACCGTTAGATTACATGTACGGAGACGACAACGAAGTGATATGCTTGTTTTGAACGAGTGAAACAGACTAGAGACATTTTTACCAGAGGAACGACAGCGATCAAAAACGTTCGATTGTCTAATAGAAAGAAACTCACTGCATCAAACATTAAATTTTTACAATTCTTGGGTTTTATCATACGAAATATTTGAGATGGCTGATATTTTGAATATTGGAGGAGAGCCAATCGCATCGTCAGGATTGAGACTCGTACAATCTGTCAACACGACATAGCGAGATAAGGATACCTATACAGCAGCAGGATTTATACACGTTACTATGTGAAAACTTTCTCAACATCGAAGGAAGATTAACGATCAAAGAAAGAAAGAAGGAAATGCAGATCGGCAGCCAACGCTTGAAAATAATTGCGTTCATGTTTGACGAAATTCAATATGAATTCACATGGTATTGAGATTGATCGTAACAGAAATGTTAGAATGAACTAGTCTTATGAAGGGCTATGCATTGTATTCAGATGACTTCGCACATTATATGGAGAATAGATTTCCGCATCCGATGTTTGATCAGATCGTGAAAAGACTAATAACGTGATGGATACTTTAATTTTTACGTACCGTTGGGCATGTTGTTGGGCTTTTGAGAAGATTACAAACATGTAATGATTAACGCGCGTCACGAATTGATTTTGATACGAGCGCGTAGCGATAACAATTGCATTGTGGGAGAGATCCCACAATGCAATTGTTATGCAGTGACAGAGCCGAAAGAGAACTGAATTATTCAAGATACAGTGGCGAATGCCTCACGTTACGTTAAATGAAGTCGATAAACTATCCATGCTGCGTGTCTGGAGAGCGGACGATATCTGAGTATGAGTTTCCGTCCATGGGATCAGTACGAGTATTGTCGAGCACGACGAAGCACTCGTGGACTATCAAGATATCTACTCGACTCAACTCGAGAAGCCGCGATACGTTATTTTTACTCTGCAAACTAATAGAAAAAATAACATGATAACACATAAAATTTCGACAATTGTAAATTAACCAACGTGAAATTCTATCTGAACTCTGAATTTTTTCCATATGATGATTTGAATCTGGATTTCGACAAACGCAGAACCGCTATTTTATACTATAATATATATTTGAACATTTCCGTACATCTTACTATCAAACTTCAAAAGAAACATTATTCAAGATAGATTCTTTAAGAATCTCTTTCCTCTAGTAATCATTGACTGCTCGCAACAAAACGAGTCCGTCAAGAGTGGCACTATGGATTAGAATTTGAATTCAAAGAAAATGTATCAGTAAATACTACCGCCTATTGTTTTATTATACATGATCACGTGATCGAATACAATCTATTGTCCAACGTAGTACGTAAATTAAAAAAGAAAAATAACCTCAAAAAGAAAAATAACCTCTCCCCTCTTTTCAATATAATGGATAAAAAATCAAGATTTTTCACTCGAGCACAGTCTCGAAAAGTCCATGATTATATCAACTATGATTATATCAACATTCGTGGATCTGCAAGGATTTATCGTTGGAAAGAAATTTATCATGAAGGAAGTGGCGGCGTTGAGGAAAGGAGCCATTCTTTCTCATTTTTGCATGCCCCATGTCATGGAATTTCTTGACAAAATCAGAAAAATACTGCACTTCTTGAAGAGCGCTTATCATCATGGATTACAATGGGAAGACGGGATGATACAGCATGGTGAAACCTGATTACGGCTATAATTGGTGCGGAAGAGAATGATGATAATACCATAAGTCTCTCGTATACATTAAGGGACGTGAAAAACGCCAATGGTTAGCTGATATGATAATGACTCGATAGTGACAACTTGATCATTGAGACTGATGCTGATTACGAAAATATAGATTCTTTAAGAAATCTGAATATTACTAATATCGTGCGATGTGGAAATCATGTTAAGAATTGTGCATTACAAAATGTATTTAAAATATACAATTGGTGGTCGCAACGCCAAAAAGAAATGTATCAAGTTTAAAAATAAAATGCGAGATCTTTTTTTTTTAATATATAATATGTTTTAATTTCTTTTCTTTCCTTGTAGTTAAGAATTAGTTAATAATAATTAGATTTAGTAGTATAATTCAGTGAATATTAAATTAGATTGATAAGAAAATACGCTTGACCCTTCCCCCGATGACGCTCTTTTCCCTCCCCCATCATTCTCTTCCTGTGACGTCATCTCTCGTGCTGCGGAACTCTAACGTCTGTGTGTACTTCCCCCTTCCTGACTCCTTACGACACATACACACACACACACACACACACACACACACACACACACACACACGCACGCGCGCGCGCGCCTCACACACATACGTATGCACGCACGCACATACGTATACTAACACAAATGAATCTCCTTGTATATCCTATTATTATATAACTATCCCATTTTATATATGAATATATTTTATATCCCATTTTATATATCCCATTATATAACTATCCCATTTAATATGTGAAAAATACGTATTTTTAATTAAACCTATAATCAAAGAGAAAAGTTATATTTAAATTGAAGAAATTGTTTTCTAACTTGGATTTTTAAAATTAATTTGTGAGAGAAATAAAACTTTATTTCATTTCAAGAAATAAGTTAGCTTTTTTTAAAACAAATAAATTATCTGTTAACTTATTTGCTTAATTTAAACAAATCATTTTTTAAATTAAAGAAAGTACTGACAGAATGTAAGAAATGATTAAGTTGTTGAAGAAAATTTGCATTGCACAAACTATTTTTTAAATTCTAATGAAAAAGAACAACTAATAAATTTCTTCAAATAAAATAAAAATTTTCTTTAATCATATAATAATATACAAATTTGTTTAAAGAAATATTCTTTGAACTGAAAAAATTTCTCTAATATATAATATAATTTGAAAGGAGAAAATCTAAAATCTACTTATGAAGGATGATTTCATTGCTTTTTAGTTACAATAAATAATATTTTTTAACTTTATCTATTTGTATAAATATCTATTCACACATTTAACCTATATCTATACAAATGTTTATTTAAATCAGAATTTGTCACTTTGTGAAGTTTCCTCGTAAATCTCTTTTTCTTTTCTGCAGAAATATTCTTTCAACCAAAAAAAAACATCATAAAAGTTACAATACTTTTATATCTATAAAATTTGTTAGTATGGAAAATTTGTAGTATGTAGTACAGACATAAAAGTAACTTTTATTTCACACAATACAACGCCTTTCAATGGCGATATTTAACAAAGATATAATTTTCAAGTGTTTTTAAATACATCATCTTAATGCATTCGTTTATAGATAGGAAGAAAAATTGAAACATATAGAAAATATTTCGAAAAATGAAACAATAATGAATATTATGATTGACTTAGTAGATTGACAAAAGAGAAAAATGTAGATATAAATGACAACATACTGCTACTAGGTTGATAAAAATGAGCGAGTTGTGGTAATTATGCATGAACAATTAAGTAATATGACTCTTGAAGTAAGTAGTGACAAAGAAAGAGATATATGCACACTACAGGAAGATGAATTGCAAAAGATATTACAAAATCATATTACAAAATAATAGCGAGTCTGAAGAATACGAAGATTTAATTACAAATATCAATGTCGATGCATTTCGTCTAGAGGTAAGTAGTATGCCTGGAAAATGTATAGTAGATTTTGTATATGTCCTTGAACAATTACATGAAAAGTTCAACGACATGACAAAAAGTTTGACTGTAATTTTCGGGCTTTAGTATTCGGTCGGTGCTCGTGTATAGAGCTTGAAAAATCAGTTTTTCTTTCAATATCGAATGCGCCATGTAAAAAAAAGTGTATGGAGTGAATTACCTCCGAATGAAAGTTAGTACATATTAGGGAAAAAGTTCGTGGCGTTTTTCCCCGTTAGATGGCATTAAAAAAACGCCACGAACTTTTTCCCATATCTAATAAATACAGGAGCAGTAGCTGGTCGTATTTTAACTAGTACACGATATACACAATTAGAAGAAAGCTTAGCTACAAATGGATATTCCATGTATGGCAAAGAACACATGAAAGAATACATGAAATTATTACGGAAGGATTAGCAAAAGCTTCTGAAGAAAGCATGACTACTGCAGCCAATGAAAAATGAATTAGCATTACAATGCAATGAAGTAATAAATGGAATACCGCATATAGCTATAACAAGTGACGAAAGCTGGAAAAGATCATACAGAACAGGATGATATGATTTTTTATCTGGTGTAGGCACAATTTGTGGTGCGAGAACAGGTAAAGTACTGCATATGTCTATGAAAAATAAATGTTATTCAATATGTGTAAAAGCAGAGAAGCTAAATAAAGAACCTGCTATTCATAAATATTATAAAAATTGGGGTCGAGACTGTAATTCTACAAGTATGAAAGCAGATGCGATTATAGAAGGATTTAAAAAAAGCGTAAAAGAGCGTGGAGTAATTTATTCTACATATATAGCGGAGACAGCAGCGTATATAGGAAAATAATACAAGCAAATCCGTACCCCGTATTTATAGAAAAGATTGAATATCGGAATCATTTACTGCGCAATTTAGCAATCAAAATTGAAGATATAGCTAAAACAAAAGGACGTTTTGGAAAATTAAGACATGTGATTGACAATCTTACACTTAAAATTAGAACAGCTGTGTTGAAAGCTGTATAACATCGTGGAAGAGCAGACCAGTATGCAAGAAAATATTGTATCTTTAAAAATAGATCTTAATAATGTCATAAATCATGTTTTTGGCGAGCATAATGAATGTGCGAAAATTGAATACTTCTGCTTGGATCGCAGAAAGAAAATGAAGAAAATTATATTCCACAATTGAAAAAATGTGGACTACATAAAAAACTGCAAAATGCATTGAAATATTTAACATGGAATGCTAAAAGTTTATTGCAGAATAAAGACAGCAATAGAGTTGAAACTTTCAATTCTGTAATATCAAAATGGTGAAAAAAGAATTATAAAAGAATAATTTCGGTCTAAGAAGATCAAATGCGTTGTTATGCTGCTGTTGTCGCATTTAACACCGGTCAACCAATAAGTTGCCTAAGCAATATTTTTGGAACAAAATCAGGGAAAATAGCTGCAGATTTTGAATAAATAAAAAAGATTTTGAATAAATAAAAAATTATGATCCGCAGGCTGAAAAATCTGATGTTCCATTAGTAGAAATGGAAAGAAAAGCAAAACATATTACGAGATTGGCAAATGAAGCGAGTAGCAATAGAAAAAGAAACGAAGGAACAAGCAAAAATTGAAATGTGACGATATTATCGCACAAAAATGATAACCGCTTCTCACATATACAATATATAAAATGAGGGAAAGTATTTCTTGTGTCTCAAGAGTGAAATCGGTAATATATCCACAAGAACTTAAAAAAAAGTGGAATCAGTAAAACATGGAATTAAACACAAGGAAATTGCACATAAAAGCATCGAAAGTATGCTGAATCTCAAAATTAAGCGTTGCGAATTATTTATAGATTCCGAAATACATTTTTAGGCGCTTCACTAGATGGATTAATAGAAGAGAACGATATTGTCGAGATCAAATGTTCTTTCGCACGATTGTTAACACCAGAAGATGCGATAGCAGGAAATATTTCCAATCTGCGGTCTTTATATAAAACTAAAGACAATGAAAAGATGAATCGTAATCATGTATATTTATTATCAAATACAAGGACAATTACACATTACGCAGCGACAGTATTGCATATTCGCATTATGGATACCATTAAAAACGGAAAAAATTATACGAGATGATAAATTCTGGACAGAAAAAATGATTGATATAATACTTTTCGTTCGATATATTTGCAATTTTGTAATATTACATAATTGTTTCATCCAATGATTATCACAGATAAAGCCCATTGGATAAAACATCAAGTTAATCACAAGCTTAATCACAAGTTAACCAGGTGATAAAAAAACCGGATCTTAAACTATACGAGAATTGAATAGATACTATATTTATATGTAGTAACGAAAGGGAAAACAAGTTAAAAGTCGGAATATTGTATGAATGATGTAGTTGTATTCGTATGAATTTAAAAAAAAGTTTTAAAAATTCTTTGAAATTAGATTTAATAAAAAAAGAAATTACTTTTTAAGAAATAATAATAATTCATAATCGTTTTATTTGCATTTAATTAAAAAAAATTTTATTGAACTTTATGGTGCATCTTGATATTTAAAAACTACGAATAAATTAGCCTACATTTAACACATGTACATATGTACGTAATCATATAAATTTAATTGCACAGACTTATTTGATGTAAGTATCTTATTCATACATTTCTGCTTTGCTAGAAACATTTCAGAGATTAAAACATCGCTCACTAACGTTGAAAAAACATATTGAAGATAAAAGAAAATGAATAAACAAATATGTTCGATAATAAAGAAAAACTCTTATAAAAATTATGGAAATTTAGAAAAATTAAGTTATTACCATACCTTTAGTTAATAGCATAATTATTTTTATTTTGTTAATGCGAGTAGGCGTACGACTAAAATATAAGACTAAAATACTTACTTTACGCATACTCTTATGTCTTATTAGATATTATCACAAAAAAGGGACAGAAAAATTATACAGAAAAAGAAATTAATGTAGTACATATATTTTATAAAAAAAATATTTTAAAAGCAGAATCTTTGATTTCACTTTTTTCATTGTTGAATATTTTCATCCTTTTGAAAAAAATATAGTTTTTGTAAATTAATTGTTTGAAAATTGTTATTCTGTATTTATATAAATCAAATTTTAATGGAAGTAGTTTTTAAAACTTGATGAAAATATATGTAATAGCTTTCTTTAAAAATAACGCAATAGCTTTCTTTAAAAATTATCATTCATAAAAAATTGTAATTCATTAAAAAATTGTATGAAATCATATATATATTAGGTGTACAACTTTTTTTCCGCCGTTTTCCTATAGATGGCTTTAGCGGTAAGTGGTGGTCGAAATAAATAGATCATAGACGTCATACAATAAACTTGGGCATCTGTCAATATAACCCCATAGAAACATTAGTCGATTTG
>Ga0157364_1004099_pt1 | contig 14434 bp, 9 predicted proteins | sample AttsexASBM2_FD_111476 | JGI IMG/M metagenome (GOLD analysis project Ga0157364, IMG submission 111476) | Fungus gardens microbial communities from leaf cutter ant in Ribeirão Preto, State of São Paulo, Brazil - Atta sexdens ASBM2 | ecosystem: Host-associated > Fungi > Mycelium > Unclassified ... | reverse complement strand
CTCGGTGATATACGCCGCTCGCGCTACACATTCTCCCGCTGTTGTGTGTGTGTGTGTGTGTATATATATATATATATATATATATATATATATATATATACACACATGATAGGATTTGTACTTACCTAGTACGGAAACTACCTACAACTTAGCAGAATGCCAGCGTGCAGAAAGGCTCGTTGCCGTGCGGGACAAATACGCGGTTACCGCAGAGATATTGCGCCTTAGGGCCCAACACACTCCGAAGAAAATAGCCTAATGATCGTATTGTGGCTGTCAGCTTGTCACAAAGCATCTTCAGCGCTTCGTCGTCTGTGAATTTATTTGTCGTCTTTTGCCCGTTAGAATCCATTTGCTTAAAAAAAAGGAAAATGTAATCAAAAGATGCGTTTATGATTACGCTGATTTACGACGTCTCGCTAAAATAATTTCAGTATGATGGGATGTTGCCTACAAAAATTTAGTTCGATCTAAATTTAGTTAGATTGTAAAGAACAATCGATATAAATTAAATTTTCTAGAAATTTATTATATAAAAATTTAGAAATATCATATATTTAATGAATATAAAAATGTAATAATAAATGTAATAATAATGGAAAAAGTAATGAGAGCTGTGCTCTCTTTCTCTCTCTCTCTCTCTCTCTCTTTGCTCGCCTCATTTAAAATTCTTTAATTAATACTATCTTTTGCTAAAAGTTTTTAACTTGTTTAGGTAAGTATTGAAGATATAGATATTGAAGTTGTAAAATAATTGTCGCTATGATTGACACAATCTTTTTATTGATAATCGATGTTCTACACGAGATGTAATATTGAAATTTTTCCATATAAATGTCAATATCAATATTTAATGCGGTTTAAAGTTCATAAATAACAAGTTTATATTCTAACTTAATTCTTAAAATGTTATTCTTTTATTTTGAACAGATAAAAAAGCTTGAATAACCGCATATTTTCGTTGAAACATAATTTACATAATCAATGTTGCTATATTTTTAATTAGAAACATTTCAGAGCGTTATTTTTCATTAAAAATCTTTATGATTATCACTTTAAAGTAATTTTAAGAAGATCTTAAACTTATCTATGAAGCGGAGAAAAATGCTCATTTACGAGGATAAAATCAATGCAAGGCTAGGAGAGTATTTATGAAAAGAAACTACTGAATCTGATAATATCTTATTATATTCAGAATTTTCTAGGAATTCAAACTATTTAGACTTCATGGAAAGTCCAAGTAGTTTTGAAGAAACCAGATTCTGTAAAAATATGAGAGAAGAGACCCACTTTATCATCGCACAGTTATCACATGTCTCTTTTCATTTAATTGTTCCTATTTTATGAACTGTTTTAATCAAATCAATTTCAAGTGCGTTTTATATTAAACTTTATTACTTTTTTTTTTAATAGGATCTGATTGAAGGGAACATAAATAGATGTGTGTGACATGTTTTTTTTTTCGGTTTTAATTGTCGTAACCCTGCCAAATACAATAATAATAATAGCAATAGAGTAGTAATTATAATAAGAATCGTAATAATGATAATGATAATAAGTATTATCTAAAATATGTAACCAACGCGTTTCGATAGTGTGATTACCGTGACAGATGCGTGGCTGTACCACACATAGAACCAAACATCGGTTACCATGTGTACGTACATCGCACGTTGCTGCAACTTGATCAAATGGTGATATATTTATTTCAATAAATCACGTCAGCACGACCGCACCACCCGGATCTTACGATATAAGATTTACTTCCATAGTAGGAATCGCAAGTTAATTATAATCAATATGCGCGCACAACGGCCGTATTCTCGGCCAAATATATACTTTTAGGACTTTCTCGTACAAAAACGTCACCGGCATTTACGATAATGTCGTATATAAATATATAATATATATATATATATATAATTTTTCGTGCGTAATATATATTTCACTATTCATCTTTCCGCGGAATACAATAATTATACATTCTCCATTTCCTTTCGCTGCAATAAATAAATTATCCAAATCAAGGACATATATCGCGCGATATTGATAACAGTAATATGATTACAACCACATTTACAATATATCTATATATTTATCTCTCTCTATATATATATTTATATATATATATATATATATATATATATATATATATATTTCTTTTCATTTAACTAACGAACTCTTCTGTGCGCAGTATAGAGACCATCTTCAAGCGCCGCGTGGTATAATAGAAAATACCAAGTTAGCATATACCTTTATTTATACAATGATTCATAATATATTATTATTGATCTACGTTTCTACGCAACATATACAATTATGCTTAAAAGATAATAGTTAGTGGCGCGCAAGTATTTCGCCCTTCTTCCAAATTTTAGCGACTCGCATCTTTTACCATAAAAAATGAGAACAATATTTACTAAATAGAAATATTATTTGCTGAAGACAAATATCGATAAGATTTGAAAAAAGAAATTAGAAATTTTAGTTATCGTCCATGGCTTGCGTTGCAAAGAAAAAAAATTCTATAATACTTTATTATAGGAATTATATATCATAGGAATTATTGCAGTATACATGTTTATCGGCATATATACTTATTCCGAACACGAAGCCGTCTAAAATTTACAATTCGGGCTATGCTGCGCGTACCGCAGTGTATAAATCCGTGCGAGATCCGAGAGAGAATTACTGGCCCCCATTGATTATATTAGTTAGATAAAATCACGCTATTCTAATCCGCCAATCTGTCGATTCAACGATCATTAAGCGAAGAACTTTATATACTATGTACACAATAATTATTCTTCCTTTAAGTGCTACCTTAAGATCTAGTAGTTCCGTTGTCAAATTTGCGTGAAAGTCCGTCTCGAAACCTATAGACAGCGATGTCTTTCGCATTGTAATCTGTTGTAGAGATTATCATACGGCGCTCATATTTCACTCTTAGTACTTTCGGTAATATGAAAATAAAGAATATCTCTTGGTTGCCCATCGAGACACATACCGCGGCATTCTGATATCTAATAATAAGAGAGAAAGAAAGTAGAGAGAAAGGCGAAAGCAAGAGTTACCGCTTGAAAATGGATATATAAACGATATCTTATGATGAAGTACGCTCACTAGTTAAGGAAATTATGCGATCTCGTTGATGTGAATTAATATCGGATATAATAAGTGCCAAGAATAGATGCGATTAATTATTATATTCCTTCCAACTTCATATTTTCGAGTTATGAATTATTATAAATTATCAAATATTGGTCTTGTACCATTTATTTCACGCATGTATTATATTCAATTATGCTCACATTTGTGGATACGAAAGCACCATAAAATATCATGCACACCGTAAATTGAAAAGAAACATGCAGCGCTAGTATCTGTTAAAAAAAATAAATTAAAAAGAAGAGAAAGAAAATAATGATTTATGCACATAAGTGAATTCGAAAGGCAAAAATAATACTAATAATATTGCAGAAAGATGCTCAACTATCCGCGAAGTGACCTGAAACTTGTTGTTATTTCATATTTAGCATTTCTTCATTGAAGCTTAGCCGTTCTTTATTGAATATGAATAATATATGACGTTAAGAAATAATACTGGAAAATGTATTATGAAACCTCAAAACTGATAAAACAGTGACTTAAAACTGTGACAGTGATCCCTTTCTAAAATAAGTCTCGTTGTTGGACTAAACTTCCCGTCTAAACTTCTAAAGAAATTTTTAACTTTCTCTTGGACCGGTCTATCTTCCCGAGAAAATGCTTGGAATGCGATATCTCATGTAGATAATACGTTTCTTCTTGAAATACCGATCGCTCTTCAGTTCTTCCTGCTACTGGTTTTCTTGAAATAAATCTGAATTTCGGTTAAGAATGATCGAGCTCTATAAGAACATTCTCGCGATATCACTCAACACTACAGAAACGCGAGGAGAAATATCGTCGAAGCATAGTAGCGCTGCTTCTTCCGGAATTACTGTTAAGATCGTGATCGACGGGATTCCTCTTCGCGCGTGTCGTGTATGCAAATCGCTGTATATTTGTTTTATTCATTTTTAGAGCCAGACTCGCCGAGGTGTGCCAAATATAAATGACCTGCGTCCGAGACTTAGCGACTCGTGGTGACTTAGAGTCCACGACTGCGTAATCCCGATTAGTTAGCTGTCAGTTGACCATCTGTTAAGGCACTTGAAATGCTAATTTTCCTGGGCGGAGCCCTTCAAAGAAAATTCAGATATGAAGCTCGTTTACCTACTTCCTTATCCATTCACGGTCCGCCTTCTATGGAGAATTGAATAGTCGTGCATTAACATGAGAAATAAGCGCTGATATATATATATATATATATATATATATATATATATAGAGAGAGAGAGAGAGAGAGAGAGAGAGAAATAGAAAAGGAGGGACACTCGAATACGCGTAAAGCATTGAATTTCTTGAAGCTACACGCACTTTTCGATGTAGGAACGTGTGTACTCGAGGAATGTAAATTCTCTAGTCCTTTTAATTTTTTTCGGAATATCGAAATCCCTAAAGACGTAGAAAATTCCGCGCAAAAAATTTGAGTGAATTCTCGTGCTAATTGTTGGAATGTTCAATGATTCGTTTCTATATTTTCTTAAAAAGGACGGCATTTAATGCACGTAACAGCTACCTATTTCATGCATTTCGAGCATTTCTTAAGCCTACAGCAATAACGATCGATGCCACGTGTCGCATGCAAATATAAAAACACTTTTCTAGCCGAACGTGAGCAAGTGAGCAAATATTTTACGAAAACGTACACATCTAATGAATAAACTTTTTTTAAACGTTGAATGATAAGTATAATTTTCTATATATATATTTATAATTTTATATATATATATAAAACCATTTATTAACAAAATCACGTTTTCTGAATCTTGAAAGACATTTATTATTATGCACAAAGAATCTAAAAAAGAAAAATTTAATAAAAAAATAAAAAAAGCTCAAAATAAAAAAACAATTGAATAAAGTTTTTTAATTAACTCTTATCTAAGAAATTAAATTGGATATAATATTATGTAAACATAAACAAGAATATTATAATATAAAATTGATAATCGAATGTGATAACTTCAACAAAGATAACTTAAAAGATGGTAATCTTAACGAAAGGTTACAAAAGCAATTATTCAAATTCAGGATAGTTTAAATTAAAAGACCCAATCTTTAATTAATTTTCCTCAATATCGCAAAAGGGATTTGGATATTCCGTTAATACGAGTATTCAGACAGCAATCTAAATTTGAATGAAAGGCATACGAAGGACGACATGCATCAGCAGAAATATATGAACGAAAGTAAAAGACGATGTCGTTATGACATCAATATTTACATCAATAACATTTTCACTGTTCATGTGAGGCTCAGCGCTTTTTTTGACAACCATTTTAGAGATAATTTCCCCAAAAATAAATACAATTAGTACGATCAAAATAGTATCTTGGATATTTTCTTCATTATCGAATTTTATGATTACAACAATGTACGAAAATAATTCGTATACATATTATGAAAACGTGACTATTGTCAGTTTGCCTATAAAGATTCTACTGCAGCAGAGCAGCCTGCATAGTAAATTATGCAAAAAAGCAATAGAATGTTAGACTATTATTTTATCCGTCCTATCAATTCATGCGATATGTTACAGAGTGTGTGAAATACTGGATATTCCAAAATTTTAGCATGCAATGAGATCTACACAGAAATGTGTGAAGATGTATAAGTAATTATATTCTAAATTGTAAAAGTTATATGAAAGAAGAAATAATACATTCGATTATATCAATGATCATATAACAATATAGGTATATATGATCAACATTTCGATTGAAATTAAAAAAAGAGAAAAAGTTTGTCATTCTTTCCGCCAGGAATATCAGATATGTCAATATATACCAATATGAATCTCATAGTGCTGCTCGATTCGACATTCGATAGATAACTAAAAATTTCGTTAAAAATTCCATTCCATTTGTTACGAGTATAATATCTCATTCCTCATTCGCTTGATATAATTTTCATTCCCGGATTCAATATCTGGTATCTCGAAAACTTCGTGCATATTTAACAGAGCTTCATGTGAGTCGAGGTGACATCCGATTAGTAACTTCTGCAGGGAAGATACCATAAAGCGCGCCGAACTGGTCCTCCGGACGAGGATTCGTAGGATCGGATTATGAAAGGTGTACAAGCACGAAGATTCGCGTGACTTAAGGCACTAACAGTAATACTTAAGGCCTAACGCAGCGTCCCTCTTCCTTAACATTAGAAGGCACTATCCCCTATCAGAATACAACACGTAACAAATGTTAATTTATCGACCCTCGCATTAATCTTACACGCGGAGGTTTTCTCTCTAATGATATAAACTGGCTCTAGGATATACTGGCATCTTGTTCCGTTGTCTCAACTGGCTTCATGATAGGTGTCCCAACTAACTTCAGCTGCACTCATGCAGCGGCGTAAACGCGGTTTAAAGAAACAGGCTAATGCTACATCTGCCACCTACGCAGTGTATGTCGCGTTCTGCAAAGTTTCTAGAGATTATGTATACAATGTATTACGCTATCAAGCGAGCGCATTAAGATTTTCGTGTTCATTAACGTCCAATTATTTGACACGCGGAATTAGCGATTTCGATATCTTCAATATAATTTTCAATAGCCAATTCTTTTCATTCGACTGAAATTGAATAATCATACATTTACATCACATTATGCAATTAATTCTATTAACGTTTTTGTCTTAATATTAAATCAAAACTACAAAAACTGTACAAGGTGACAACAAGTTTAGTCAAAATTGGATGTTTATCAAATCATTATCCAGATAGCAAATGCCATTTGTCACCATTTTGACACTAAAGATATCATTTTAACATCAAAATAATGATAACATCAACTTGAGTTAAATATATAACATTTATATTAAAAAAAAACAAATTCTAAAAGGTTAATTAAATATATAGTTAGAATACCAAAAAGATTCTACAATAAACGATTTTCACAGATTGAACTAAAGACTGCTTTATTAGCTAGAAGAATTTATTCATAAACGCGACTTATATAATATGTTTCCAAAACGCTGTAATACTAACATCAAAGATAAGATGGCCATTTTAAATGTTCATTATTACTTTTGGCATTTGAAACATGACTAACACCCATAGTTTGATTTTATAAATATACATTACTAATTTGGTAAATACAAAACTTTGCTGTCTCCCTACACAAACTAATTTCTATCGAAATCTATTAATTTATCCAGTTAGTAACTAATCTTTAAAATGTAAAATCTAAATTGTCCTTTTGACTTAGTAATCCTGAAATCGCAAATTCAAAGTGTCAAGACATCCTGATATAATCATCATTTGTAAATAGAAAATCGTAAAGAACGATATAAATATATATGAACAATGAATCGTTCTTTCGATAATCAACACAAGATGTTTGAGCATATATTTCGACGCCCAAATAGATATTTATTGAGCTCTTGAGTTTTCAGGATGCCTACGTAAAATGCGGAGTAACACCGTCACTATTTAGTGTTTGAAGTTTTGTAGTGAAACTTATGCATTCAAGATTGAAAATCTCAAGGCGCCATAGAAAAGAATAATTTACTCGATTATGCTTGTTCTTCTTCGTAAAATACTATTTACGATATCTCGTGATTGCACCTTCTACTTTGGCACCTTTACGCGGAATTCAAAAACAACTTGCAAATTACGATCGAAGAAAGCTCTTCCTTTCTGTGATTAAAAAGAGATTTTGGAAAGCATCATACATATAAAGCCATCGGTGATATTGCTTGTTACATAATACTGGCTTCTGGTATGCCGACGTTTATAATAATCACGCTTCATTACTACGTAATAAAACGTTATTGATTGTCCGTCTCTAAACGCGAAATTCTTTGTGCATAATCGAAAAATTGCTCTATCAATGCTTTACGTAGTGTCTACGATCACGATTGTAGTTTATTTAACTGAGCATGCTAAGTCCCAAGCTCCGTCACCGGAGTTCGATATATTCTTTAACTTACATACTAACCATTTATTTATTTATCTTAATTAATTAATTAATTAATTATTATACTGGCTCTCTTCTTCACGATACATACAATATATGGTGCTCTAGACTAGTTGAGCTGGCCTTAATTAAATATGTGTGTGTGTGTGTGTGTGTGTGTATGTGTGTGCGTGTGTGCGCGCGCGCGCGCGCGCGCGTGTGTGTATAAAGAAAACAAACTGGAAAATCGAACGAGTAAAAATTGGCTAGAAACACAGAAGAGAACAGATATATTTAACGATACGTGTCTCATCGTGCCGAATCTGTAGACGATCTCGATCGCACAAGCGGATCATTCCTCCTTCATAATCGTGAAACATGCCTTTGTTAAAGCCCAATAACTGATGAAATATTATCATCGATTATTCGACACGCTCGTAACTCCGACATCGATTCAATTGTCGCAGCTATGGCCATTCTTTTCCGCAGAGATCCCGTCGGAAAGGCTTGCGAGAGACAGCACCGAGAGAATCAGCCGACCAAAATTGATCGGCGCCGCGATTACTTAGCTCGCGGTTAAGCGCTAAATCTAATAAACGCGATTTGTTTGCTTCGTCGATTTATTTTCTCTTTTTCCTAGTTGCTGCCTGCCCGGCCGGCCGGTCCGACCTAAAGTTCGAAACGGGCCGACACATGGTATGGCTCTTCAGGTCCCAAATGTAAGAAATATCGTCGTTTCTCGTCTAGGATTGCTCAGGATCACTAGCCGATACCGAGGATCGTTCTCCAGCTTTCCTCTATTTTCTTTCGCAGATCGGCGTGCGCTTTCTCTCACATCGATGCTCTAGGCGGTCCTCATCATCAGTGCCTCTTCATGTGGAGCGACAAGTGATCACTCCGCGAAAACGATCGCTGACAGAGATGGCACTTGAACGGCTTTTGGCCCGTGTGTTTGCGATAGTGCCGCGTCAGCTCGTCCGATCGTGCGAATTTCCACGTGCAGCCTTCCCACGTGCACTGATATGGCTTCTCGCCTGTAACAGATAAATAATACTATGAGAATATCTTGACGATAATAGACTAATGTCGATATTAACGGACATATGTCGATATTATATAATATCCTTATTATTTAAAGAAAAAAATTGTGTTTTTCGAAGCTAAATTGATTAAAAAAATTTGTCAATCACACCAGAATATTAACATAGACATTTGTTATTCGTGTAAACTTAGCATAACCAAAATCCATATCTTTAAGCATTTTACGACAACATAAATTTCATGTTTTCATATTTACATCTTCTGTTTTAGAAATACATATACCATAAATTTTATATTCATTCGTATGAATTTTACACGTGCTGTTAACAACATAAATAAATATAATTAATAATATATTGCAAGATTTATATCCTAATTTGCATTTATATCGCATGAAGAAAGTTAGATATTAAAGATAGAAGTTAAATATACGTTTCTATTCTATGTATAAAAACAGATTTGTATTAAACTATAAAATGTATTAAATAATCGAAATGTTATGTATCGATATAATCAATAATGCGACATTATAATATAGTACTTATTCGTCTTGAAATATTCTATATTTTTATTTAATACATCTGCTTTAAATCAAGATGAGATCATTTATAATCCACTTCAATTCAAGGAAAATGACAATTTTAATTTGATAATGATTCCTTTTATCAATAAAATAATACGCCTGTATCGTATTTATCATATTGATAATCATACATCCTGATCAACGAACAGTATAAAATCTCTCATCGTATTCAGCTTGCCTCAGTGAAAAATTTATATTCGAATCAAATTTTTCGTAATACAACGAAGGTATTAGGCAACAGAGTAAAATGTCACAGAAATACATCATCTTAGCATTGATCGTGATGATCACATTGATCGTTTCTATTCAAGGAGAATTAGGTAAATCTTTATTTCTTTTTTTATAAATTTTTCTAATAACTTTTTAATGACATCTAACACAGCATGTGAAAATAATGTCAAAATGTCTGTCTTTCACAGATGAATCATTGCCCAAATGTGAAGGCGGTTTTTCCTATTATAACGGATGCAATAGCTGCCTTTGTGATTTAGCTGAATCTAAGTGGTTTTGCACTACTAGATGGTGTGGTGGCGTCCGTCTCATTAAGCCTCCGTGTTTATGTGAATAAACTAAACTATCCAGAGATTCCAGGACTTATGTAAAGAATACTTTTCTTCAATGTAGAGAGATGTAATTGTTACACTGATATGGCTATGCTAAAATCTAGCGTTTTAACTTTCCATCGATAAGCCTCAATGTAAATAATAAAAAAAGATACATATAAATTTGTTTTTCATTCACCAACATAAAAATGTCACACACACCCACACACACACTCACACACATACACACACACTCACACACACACACACACATATATATGTGTGTGTGTGCTTATTTTGATTTTTATACGTATTATATTGTTCAGAAATTAATTAGTCAACAGAAATTAATCATTTCTCTGAGATATCATATATTTTTATCTATTACACTAATTTTGAATCGATAAGTAAAGTTGTTTGCATTGAAAATAATAATCTTGATTCTATCAGCATAATAACTTCGACGTTTTTTATCAATAAAACAGCTTGTTATAAAATATAATATCAGATATTATGATATCATTAATTATGATAATGATCACAATGTGCAAGTCATACTACGCAATACATATTTATAAAGCTATTATTCGTTCGCCAGTTAAGAAACATTAATTCTTGCATTGCATACAAAGTGCGAAAATAATTATTAAAATATCATATAAATTTACTCTTTTGACGTTGATAAAAAAAATTTTCTAACTCTATAAACAATTTGTTTACTTGAAACTAACTATTAATAAAGAAACAAATTATTTAGAGTAAATCAATTTTTTCTTAGTGATTCTATCTTCTATCTAGTCTGTAAATATGAATTCTATCTAGTTTGAAAATAAAAATTAAATATTCGAAAACATTACAAATGACATATGATATACTGATTCATTTTATTTTAACCGCGTGCATATATAACAAATTCGGATACTTTCGAGATTCTACGAAATCCATATCAGTTCCATATGCGTTTAAACAGTTAGATGCTAATGAAGCATTTACATATACATGCGATAATCTGATGCGTCATCACTTATGTATACATTGTTTCTAAACTCTGTTTGAACGAGCGTTTGACTTTTCAAGCGTGTCTTATAACCACTCGGCGCAAACCAGTCTACACAGTCTCGTGAGAAAAAAAAGATAATACGAGCCATAAAAAGAAAACACAGTCCAGATATCAAAAGTCACTTGATGCTATAAATGCTTCGAAGCATTTTTTGATTGATTAATTAGTAAAATTCTTTCTTCTTGATTGATCAATCAAACGCTTCGAAACATTTGTAGTCCCAAGTAAACCGTACCTACAGTCACGCACGAAATATGTAAACGAGGGATTCTTATATAAAGATCTCGTCGTATCAAGCTCTGTCAAAAAGAAGTCGACGCTCGAAGTATTTGAATTATATGAAGTGCTAAAACCATGACATCCAAATATCAGATATTTGTGATATTTATAATCATTAGCATTAGTTTGATTTCAGCTACGCAAGGTGAATAATTAACGTTTCTTATGTTTACAAATATGATAAATATTATTAATCAATTATTTAAATCATGCTCAAGCGGGATATATATAATAGTTAACAAAACAGGGAATTAATAATTTTGTTTTCATTATTTTCATCATTTAGTTTATATATAGCGCCGGAACGAAAATGTATACCAGGAAAACAATACTTTGATGGGTGCAACACTTGCTTCTGCACCTCCAAAAGCACTATTGTCTGCACCAAAAGACTTTGCGGGAAGTTTATAGACTTCTATAATATGACCTCCAAAATGGTACATGTGGAACTGCTTCCTTCACAATAATTTTTGTAACCTTATAAGCTTTGTATTTTGAATTTGTTTAACATGCACTTTAAAGATCTAAACTGCATATTATAACATGTAATTTAAAGAAATTGAAAATTATTAAATGATGTTTTGATTAAATTAAGAGACATTCATTATATTAATAAATAATATAAAAACGATATAAAAATATAAAAGCTAATTAGTATTCTAAAAAATGTACTTTAAAAAATTCATAAAATAAACTTGCAACAAAATATAAGTATGTATATTATATCATATTTGTGTAATTTTTATTTTTACATAATATAATTCGTTCAGCTATAAAATGCAATGTATACTCTAAGGATATTAATTTTAATTACAAAATATAAAAGCAATCAAATTATTTGGGGATACCAAGTGTTCCTGCAGTGACGTTTAAGGATTAAAAATTGATTTACTGTTTTTAATCCTAATCGATATTTGCTCTGAAACCTTAACTAATATTTGGGATTCAGTAATACTTTAAATTAATATAAACTTTGTTTAAACTTGTTTTGTTTCATTTTAAAAGTCAAAATCTGAGGAATAACATTATGTAACTTAAAAATGTAATATTGTAAAAATGATTAATAAATAATTTTTCATAACGTAGTCGAAAAAAATGTTCATTGCATCCACGAATACTGATCAGAGTTACTTATGTTAAAATTATTTCGATTCGCTGTGCTATGCTATACTGTGAAAAACGATTAGACATCGTGTGACCCACGGAAGAAATAGGAAGAAACAAAATCGAAGACGGAGTGAGGAATTGCTCCAGATGTATTACGGATACAGCTCGATCGTAAGACGATGACGTAATCGCCATCAAGTTCATCCGCTTCGTGCAACACGAGACGAAGACAGACTGGCGAATCGAATGTTACGATCAGGCGGCTGGTTCGCGATCTCATTAAATCTGCAGCCGGTTGAACTCGAATAATAGCCCAGTCGATTCAGCGACGAAGGCGACGACGTGCTCGTCTTTCTTCAGGTCTGATCTCGTAGAAAACGTCGCGATTTGATCGATATATCTGCGCGTCTGTCCGCGAATCTCCGCGCGGTGAGGCCGAGAGCGGATAGTCTCAGCTAGCTGCAGGGTCGTAAGTCACAGGGTCAAGACAAGGAGTGTTATTATCGCGAGGATCGGTCGGGCGAAGAGGGAAGCGGGATCGATGCTTAACCCTTAATTTGGTATTTGCCCTTGTAAATGGCTGGTGTTAAGGCTCGGTCGGAACAATTATCGCGTCATGGGGCGTGAGCTAAGTCGCGATTTCCCCAACTGCGAAACGAGGCAGAATTAACGTACATTTATTATTATGTATTAGGGACGATTAATCTTTATAAATCGGACGTTTTAATTATTGCAGTATATGAAAGGGGAAATGATTCCCCGTGAGATCTCGTTTTAATGAGAAATTGCGCTTTCGGTACCTTCACGATGACTTCGTAGATGTAGCAGCCCGATATATAATAAAGAATCGTTTTTTGTCTACAGAAGTGCGTTCTATCTTTCAACGCGATTTATTTCATTGTACTAAAATAAAGAGAAATACGCACATCGCGTATCTCGCGGAAAATGTATTGTCGTCGTTTACAGCTGGCGTTCGCATTGTCTGTAACAACCGTAGTACCGCGGTTAGACGCAGAAAGAAAACCAGTCATCCTAGAATATTAACGTCACCTTTCTGACATCGCGAGTCTAATTACCGAATGGTAATTAACGAGGCAAGCCTAAAAGTCAGGGTAATTAGAGACGCGCAATCCAAGGGAATGGCAAGTTGTTTTCCCTGATCTCTCGATTTGCGTCGATTGGAAAGGATCGAGTTTTAGCGAGACGCGTGGATGGTGGTCTCTCTCTTTCTATCTTTTCACGATAGATCTAAATCGACCGTCTTAAACGTCTCGACGCCCATCGGGCGAATATTATTCCGCAACGTGCCGAGGATACGCGAAACGACTAATGACGTTGTGAAGGAAGGTGTTACGTAATCTTGAGTAATTAGTCCATTTACGAGCCGTGTGCACGTAATATCGGCCGATGGGCAACGGACGAGGGTCGCATTAGGTCTCCCATTATTAATGCATTTCGATCGCATTTTTCCGCACGGCTCCGCGTGTTTATTGCGCTGTAGATTATAACGCGATATCTACCCTCGCGAACAACTTCTCTTTCTTCTTGATACATTACTTAATCACGAGATTAGCCGATCGTAGCGCTACTCTCACAGCGAATATGTACCGCGAAGAGAGAATAAGTAAAAAAAAAAAAAAAAAAAAAAAAATAATTTAAGGAAAAAAAAACATCCGAGGAAAATAAGTAAAAAAACGATTAGGTCAAGTATTTAAAAATTTAGTTAATCTCTAAAATTTTTATATTAAATTTCAATATAAAAAATAAAATCTCATTT
>Ga0157364_1004097_pt1 | contig 14435 bp, 8 predicted proteins | sample AttsexASBM2_FD_111476 | JGI IMG/M metagenome (GOLD analysis project Ga0157364, IMG submission 111476) | Fungus gardens microbial communities from leaf cutter ant in Ribeirão Preto, State of São Paulo, Brazil - Atta sexdens ASBM2 | ecosystem: Host-associated > Fungi > Mycelium > Unclassified ... | reverse complement strand
ATATATATATATATATATATATATATATATATATATATATATATATACACACACACATATACATATATATATATATATATATATATATATATATATATCATAGTAGTAAATTATACGATATAATTATAACTCCATACTAAATTAATGAAACTCCGCATTAAATTAACACAAATAAAAACAAATCGCAGATATGTACGCCTTGGTAAAGATTGCGTATCTTAAAGTATAATGATCAAATACCAAAACACTGTTACAAAAAAACAAATATAAATTGTTTTAATTGTACTTAGCTTACTTAAGATAGAAATATTAAATGTAAAGCGTTTTGTCAAAGTAAAGTTGCAACTAAAGTGTTCACGCACTTCTAACATGTGCGGTAATAACAAATCAAATTAAAGTTTTTTTTTTTTAAACATGAGCCAATTTATCCTATTCCTATCATATATCTCATTTTAAACATTTCATTATAACAAATTATTGTTATTATTCAAAATAATATGTCAAAAATAGTAACAGAAATTTTTCTTGTAATTTTTCCTGTAATATATAACTTAGATTTACTTTCTCAAGCTGAAGAACATTCATATGAAATTATGAAACACTCGAAAATTTATTTGCCTCTTCTTAAATCAGATCCTCTTTTCTTTTTTTCTACGTTAATACTTATTCTGTTGTACTTTTTTAATGTAATACTTATATACTTCTTTCATATAATACTTACATACTTTTTTATATTATTTTTTTTGTAATACTTACTTGATTTAAATAAAACTTTTAAAAAGGGAAAAGCATTTACGTTATAAAAGAGATATTTTGTGATAATTTTTCCATTATTTCTTTCGTCATAAATATATAAATGGAACGCAATATCAATTTTTTTCTCGCACCAACGAGTCCTGGTCTCCCCTATATTCATAGTAATAATAAAAAGTTAGTTCTCAAAAAAGCTTTTATTTTCAATCATCACAAATTTTTCAATCCACAATATTATTTTTCTAGAAAAAAATTGAAATAAAAAATTGATCTAAATCAATTAAAACGACCATAGAATGTTTATTAAAAAATTCATGCTTTTAAAAAATTTATGCTCATAAAGATTAAGGTAAAAATAGCAGTGCAGAATCGAAACGTATCCCCTCATTAATCTCATTAATAGTGATCAAAATTTTGCGATCTATCATCCAAGTATTCCGGCGTGTAATAAATTTAAAACCACGTTTAACACAATAGTAAATAGAACCATCGAGTTAACAAAATATGAAAGTTCGTCTTAATTTGACGGATAATACATGATAGTCATTATAATCCAGAGAGTCCAGTTGTTATCATGCAGTCATTTCTTACTTTCTTACTCGTTATTGCCTTCCACGACATTTCTCTCTCATCAGGGAGTTGAGAAAAATCCACCCTATTCAGAAATGCTCGTCTCATGAACCACCCAATCATTACGTCGACCAACGCGAGGAAGAATAAACGAGTCACTTACCGCTCCTGCAATCTTCTGTATCTTCACCCTACTATTTGATTTGAATTACTTAACTCGCTTATTCATCTCCTCTAGGTTTGTGCTAAGGATATTCTATTAAATAGTTTATTATACTTCATAACATTTTAACGGAGATATGCAAATAAGATAATAATATGTTATGATTATTTCATACATTCATTCATTAAAATTGCGTAAATTAATTAGGAAATATAAATGCACAGTACGATTGAATAGCCAAAATGGAAGAAAAATCTTTATTGAGACTTGAGATTATTGTAAATATTTAATAAAACAATATTTCATTTTCTTCTTTCTTATCGAATTTTTTACGTATTGATATCGTTATTTTGGTTAATAAATATGTCCCGAGGTTATCAAAGAAACTGTATGTTCAAAATAAATATTTGCGGATTGAATCTCTATTAAATAGATGTACAAAAAGAAAATTCCATTCTACGCTTTTTTATATAATTTCTATTCTCTTTCTCACAATTTTACTTGTTCAAATATCATTCACAAACATGTTCGTTTCAACTCTGATATTTACGAAGTATTTTTAGTTTCGAAACTTTTTATTATGCGCAGTAATATTTTCATGAAAATTAGGCATACTGTTATATCTCCATTAAAATATAGTCTAAATAATGTCTAAAGATGTTAAGTAAAACGTATTAAAATAAATTACATATAGCAAATTATTATTCTAATATCTAATGTTTATTAGTGCACTCTAAAAAAATGTCGATGTGGGTTTAACAACCCAGATGTAAATTTAACATCTATGTGGTGTCTACATATTTCTTACTACGTTGGTGTTTAATTAACGTAGATTTAAAATCCCCCTGGTATTTATATCAACATCATCATAATATAGATTTAACACTATAGATGTGTAGATTTAAATCTCATGTTGTTAAATCTACATCAAGTTGATTTATAGCTATATAATTCTCATTGTTAGTGTTAATTTAAATTTAACACCAAGACAGTGAGAATTATATAGACATCGCATGATGTTAAATTTACACCACTATTTTTTAGAATGCAATGGCACTTCTTTTTACTTAATTGATTTATATATAATGTGGATATTATAAATATTATTAAAACATAATATCCTGCATATGAGAATACTATGCAAATACGTAATTATATTCGCTAATAATTCGTAGCTATTTTAAAGAAATTGCCGGGAAAGCAGCATTTTAATTTTTATTGTAACATGATTTTCTCTATCTTAAATGTAATATAAAATAATATAAAAATGTATATTGTTGTAACAAACAAAAGATGTAAGTAACAGATAAAAAATGTTTATTAAGCAACAATCATTATGAAATTCAAAAGTATACCAGGATTAAAAATACATTCGTATTTTTGTGCGTTTCGTAGTTTCAATGCAATACACAGCAGTTGTGCTGCCTTTGTTTATGCGGAAACACATATAAAGCTCGTCATCAATGTGTTCCTTTCTGTACGAACAGACTGTGACGACCGGAGGCAATCTGTGCATTTGTTCTCCGTTAAGGGTCGAGAACAAGGCCGACTCGACGTTACTCTTCTTATCGTACAATAACGATAATTAGCTTCATTGCAGCCTCGTTGAAATCAAGTTGAAATCAGGTATATATTTCTGATACTTTAGACGATTCTGCTCATAAGTAAACAACATTCAACAAACGAAGCTAATTTTAATAGCAGACTAAAATGTAGCGAGTACCTGAGGATTCGATCCACGAATATTTATTTTGAACACGCCATTCCTTTTATAACTTTTAATCTCAGGATAGAAATATTAGACAATAAAAGACGTCAATATTTAAGTATAAGATTCAATAAAATCAAAGAAATAAAATTAGTTACTTATTAAATATTTATAATAATTTCAAGTCTTACAAAAAATTATCGTTTTACGATTAACTATTCAATGTGTGTCGTAATTTATTTATTTTGCAATTAGTTTGTGCGATATTAACCATAACAAAATCACAATAACAATAAAAATTAATAACTAATAAGCGTTTTAATGCAATTTTAAAGATTAATAAACGAATATTTTGCTTCTTGATTTCTTATAAAAATTTTGATTTCTTATAAAAATTAATATATTTTCGTACACAACACATTAATGACCATTATAATGAGTATAAAAATTATTAGATTGCATATTTTGCGAACATTTTTATCCAATGCGACAATTTTTATCTAATTCAGTGACGTTATCTCGGAAAGTGTACAGTATATCAAGTTATTTTCAGTGCAGCGGGCTGAAGAAATGGAAACACTTGCGGGAAAAACACTTCTGCGGGAAAAAAATTAAAAGGCTTCACGATTAAACACAGCGCATAAGCAACTGAGAGAAGTGTCATCTCATTATGGTGCACTCACATTAGTTGCACCTATTTTACGGCATGACAGATTCCCCACATAACGATCACTAATGCGATTTAACGCATTATTGTGGCGAGGATAGAATTCTTGGACATATCATGGAAATCCCCGGGGACGTAGATTTGTACAATTTACATCATTATTCATGGTAATCAAATAGCATAATGATCTCTAACAAGTATACGAGCATTACCTTTGATTAGTCATGAACTGATTCGAAATGTCCCTCGAAAAATGTACAAAATTTTTAATTCATTGTTTAAAACATTGAAATCGAATAATCACATTGATATTGAATAATCATCATGTTTATATCGAATTTATTAATTTGTATGCATAATAAGAGTGTCTTCCTCTGCTGCATTACATTTCACTCACGTATAAATTTCCAATAATCACTGTCGCATCATATTAAATTACAGTGTATTTCTATGTTGTTTGTCATCCATAAAGAATAATTATGTGTCACGGTGATCTGCTGTCGACAAAGCCCCTCTGTGTTACTTTAAGTCTATCTCTCGAGTATCTTTAATCTCGCCAAATCAACTATGCGTTAATTTAAAAAGCACTTGAACCGAAATATTTTCCAAGATAACAATTATCGAACTTCGTGCCGGACACAAAAGAACACGAGATCGAACCCTGTCCTAATTGTGGACTCACCCTTAACGTTCGAGTTGATTGCTGGCGATGGTAGTGGCTGACGGGTAGAGAAGACAATGGAAATTGTGAGCTTGAAGCAGAGGCGATGTAAAGACACTTCTTTTGCTCCTTTCGCCTTTAAATTGTTCGCGTTGCGCTCGACCGATCGTGTGCATGGGATAGTCTTTTCGAGCTTCGGTATGAAGTCTGTCTCGTTGGTTCCTTTCTCTTCTTTTTTTCTTCCTTTCTTTCGGATCAGCCGACGTGTGCACGAGCTGCGCTATTTATGCAAACGACTGCAACGACCAGATGTACGCACATACATATATCGAACATGTGGCTTACCGACCCGACATATTCGAATCGCTCTCATGTTTCGACGAATGCAGAAAAGTATACTAAGGGGGTAACTGCATCACACTCATGCGTACCTAGAACATAGGATGTCGCGATGAATCATCAATGAAGTGAGACAATAGTTGAGAAAAAGAAAAAAGGTAGCAGGAAATTATGACTTTGCAACTTGGAATAAATGCGATCGTATCGGCAGAATTTCTCTGTAGTCCAGAAACGTGAATTAAATGATGAATGATGAATTAGATTTAAATATACGATATGCTGAGTAAGTCGGAGTATGTTTGAGAGACGAAGACGTATAAAAAACGTATAAAATGAAGGAAATTATTTATAATAACTTCACCAATCATCAGTTTGACACATATTGTTAAGATTATACCCCTGAACAATAATCAAAAGATTTTAGCTGTCACTAATTATTCATTAAAAAGTTTAATAAATAAATAATATGAGTATAAGTTTAATGCTATAATTTGAATTTTAATTAACATATTATTTAAATTTTAATAAATGCTTGGATAGAGGACAGAAGTATAAATAAGAAATATATATTTTACTTATTTAACGTATATCTATATATTTTATTTGTTTAAATTTTATTTTTCAATTACTCTAATGGATATAATTCAAATAGTAACGTAATAGCATCAAATATTATGTTTCCGTTAGTAAGGTAGTCCCGTACGCAGTGAGGATAGTTCTTGCTTTATATGGAAGATTATAAACTCATATAGAATTTCATTTTGCGTTATAAAATGTATGCGTGAATACAATAGGATTCGCTTCCCTACGGAAGGTTCCACTACCAAAGAACTAGACATAGGTTTAGAAAGAAAAGATAAAACGAGATTCAAATAAAATAAAAATCAAATTAACAAATAAGGGATTAAACCTAATTAGGTTTCCTAATAGGAAACCTAATTAGATATTACTGCTAAAATTAAAATTTAGTAATGAACATTAGGCTCATAGCTCCTTATCTGTTAATTTGACAAAGGCTTAGGTTGAATCTCGCTTCGCGTGAAAAATTGTAAACTCACAAAGCGAGATTCCACACAGATAACAACTTTCCATACAAAACGAGATTTAACCCATGCGTTTAGTTTCTTTGGTAATGAAATTTTCCTATAGGAAGAGGCGAAACCTGGTACATTCATACACTGTTCCACATGATATATTTAAGAAACTTTTCAACCTTGTTTTGTTAATAACTTTTTAACAAATAATGAGCGATGGCTAAAACATTTTGATTAATGTTTAGAATCATGATTTTGATAATATATGTCAAGGTCAAGCTGATTGGTGAGATCGTTATTGTAAATAATTACCTTTGCAAAACGCTTTTTAAAAAAACGCAATATTGCATTCTAAATCCATTTCTGTTGGAATATATTATACTGGTATTTAAGCATTCATTCATTTTATTCACGTATGCGAACTTTTTAATTACGAAACCGCGAAATTGCGCGCAAAATGCGGAGTTGATTACTAAAATTTCGAAATTTCCAGTTAAAAGTTTATTATTCGCACTCTCTGTTTATCAATTTGTACATAACGATTGTATCTTTATCACATTTTGTTAAAATCAACACATTTTCTTACAATCATTAAACACATCGTAACACATGCTTCGAATTTTCCTGTGTTTAAAAAATTATTCTTATTGAAATTTTTGTAAATAAATTTTTTTTTAGAATCCACAGATATTATTAAAGAAAAAAGTTGAACATTTTTTTAATACTAAAAAACTAAATAACAAAGTGGACTTACGATGAATTAATTTTTAATCCACACATGATATATTTATTATATTTATTATATTATATATATATATATATATATATATATATATATACATATATAAAATTATGTAATTTTCTGATATATGAAAAATATCTAGGTACAAAATATAATGTCCAAATAATATTCATAGATTGCGTTTCAGTATCGCTCGCGGCAATAAATTAAAATTACAATTAAAATTTTGATCGATCGATGACGGATAAATTCACTGATCGTTATTGCTTCGTTGCACTTCACAGAAATAATACTTATTAATAAAAAATATCTATTAATAAATTTAAATAAATAATTATTTAAATATTTATGATAATAAAACACATCGATAAGTAAGACATTTCGCTTATTATTCATAACAAAAAATGTATTTCATTTTCATTACACAAAATGAATAAAAATCAATGATCTTTAAGAATGAGTCACTTTTTAATTGTTTGTTAATTTTGTAAAAGTATGTTGTGAAGGAGATGTCAACTGCTTCACATACTGAAGACACTGTACATTTCATCATTGAGATTAAGGGAACATAGTTGAACATAAATTTAGTCATAATAGTTGAAAATTAATTGCACTATCGAGAGCATAATGTTTCACTACATGAGGCCAGTGATGTTTAACACAATATCAATAGACGTGTCAGTTTATCGGTAGATAGCTACGTGATGCAGTAGCATCAGCGACGTGAGTCGGGTTAGCTATATAATTCTTGATTATGTAAACGAGATATTTCCCAGTGGAAAGTAGCATTTGAATTAGTTGTCGCGTTAGAGGGATATGCATCAAACGGAAATATACTATGACTTTTGCTATTTTCACCGCGATTCTCAACGGAGGTAAATACGAGGACAACAAATGTATTCCCTGGCATTGATTCTATAAAAATCTGCCCTATTTTTTTGTCGACGTCAGGCCTTCCTACCGCTAAAAATCTGTGACTAATTTCTTCATGAAATTATTTTGTAGAGCTGATAGACCGCATCATGCGGCATTATGTAGCGTGAAAGATTCCGCAATGACTGCATTGCATGAACGAACACGCAAGGATCAGCACATCTAAAACTTTCTATCGTCTTATAATTTATATCCCCCCCTACCCCCTCTCTCTCCCCCTCTCTCTCTCTCTCTCCATCTCCCTCTCTCTCTCTCTTTCTCCATATATATATATACATAAACATAGATATATAAACATAGATATATAAAAGGGGTCTCAAAATTCGTGCATTTAGAGTACAGAATATGAATATTTGCTTTATGCTAAAACAACTTTTTCCTTTAGCAAAATTGCGTCCGATAATTAATATTTGTGCTTATTTGTTCAACCTGCTCTCCTGCAAAAACTATTTATCAGACGCAATTTTGCTAAAGAAAAAAAGTTGGTTTTTTGCAAAAACGAACAATTTTTTTCTATAGTAAAATTACATTCGATAAATAATTTTTCCGTTTATTCATACAACCTCAACCTGCTTTTCTGCAAAAACTACAAAAACTACTGTTAGATGCAATTTTGCAAAAAAGTTGTTTTAGCATAAAGCATCATGTCCTGTATTCCGAATGAATTTTGGGGCATCCTATATATAACTAGATACATATAGTTGTGTACATAACTCAATTATATATATAATTATATATATATATATGTGTATATATATATATATCAATTATATAATTTATATATATATATATATACATTATATATATACATTATATAATTATATATACTTCAGTTTATTATTTCTTCAGAAAAATTTAATTCGTTATAAATATAATAAAAAGTAAATTTATCGAGAGAAATTTACATAGATGAATTTATATGTCAGAAGGAAAAAAGTTTTACTCATTAGCAATCAATGAACTATTTCTCTAAATAGATTCGTTAAAAATTTTTAAACTTTTACTGTAACGTAGAAACGATTTACAAAAAATGCAAATGCTTTCCATAATGAATACTCAGTATCGAAAATCTTACTGTTTTCAAGTATTTACATATCCAACAAACATGTATATATTTGTCACGGCGAATAACAAAACGAAAGAAAGAAAGAAAGGAAAGTTAGGATAGTAGAAAATTTCGTCGTGAACATTTTCCTAAGTCGACCAACGTATATACTAGTTCACGATCCTGCAGTAGCTGCAGACGACATTCGCAAGTGGTAAGGTCGTTCGATAACACCTTCTTTTCGTGAGCTTTCAGTTAAAAGATAAGAATCTCGGATTCGAGGTCAGACCAGCACAGTTTTCAAGATGTCCTCTGGCCATCGGCAAATTTCGAAAGAACGCTCGACCTCGCGCAGCGAAGGGATCGAAGATGGAAAGGAAGGGACTGTAGTATCAGAGAATAGAGATTACATGATATAAAAGAAGACGAAAGAATCGGTCCCGTTTTTCTTTTCTCCTTTGAATGTACACGAACGTGCGCGGATTGAATGCGAATGAATTGGAACAACCTCACAACCGACAAAAGTTATGTCCTGAACATATCACGCGTATTGTAAACAGTGTATCTTTTTTTCTTCTTTCTTCAAAAATATGGCCGCAACTCTTCTTCACACAAGAATAAAAAGAAATCGGGGATGTGCTCGATACGTTGCGGAAGGTCAAGCGCCCTCCGCGCCAGACAATGACAAGCACTTGAAGTTTCACGTACAGGCATGTCGAGGACGTGTGTAGGATGGGCGTGGAGGGTGGTAAGGACGGAAGGGAAGACCTGAGGGGATGGATATACTGTGTGTTTCGCGCGGTGCCGTATCACCACTGATGTATCCTGTAGGTCACACCGGCGTTTGGTATCGACCGACCGCGTGTACGTTACCTGCCACCGTTGCCACCGACAGTCGAAATATTGCAACGATCGAGTCCTGCGGAATCTTGACCGCGATACCTTTCTCGGCCCAAAATGCGTGGGTAGATCTTTCGTGAGTGGCGTTAGGTATGTCGCAAAGTGCACGAATAATTCCTGTATTCTACTGCGTGACTTGATGATTCCGCTACGCGCTTTTAAGCGCTTCTGGTAGACCCGTGAGTCTCGTTTGTGGAGTTCTCGCGAACGATTTTGTTAATATAACGACACTCGTCGGTGGTAGATTGGTCCCTAAGAGAAAAAGAATTTTCAGTTGACGTTAATTTAATTTAAATCACAGCGCGCCGTGCGATTGTTTCCATTTTAGGAACGAATCCAAGTTATTGAACAATTCTAGTTATAGTTAATCGACGTTAGAGGGATTGGCTTAGTGTAACGTTCAACATTCTTTTGAAGGCTTTGTGTTTTTTTGATAAATATTTGGCTATTTAAGAATAACACTACTTGACAAAAAATTTTTTTTCTATAAAGTGCGATAGTATATTTCCCGAAGATTTTTTTCGCTGAATATACTGCCAATGTTAGCATTTACATAGCGCATATCAAAATTTTTAGTAAATTGGAGTAGTTTTTGGCTTTCATCCAAATTTTCGATTCGAACATTGAATCGAAAAATTTTCTCAAATCTCTTTATAAGTAATGTTAGATAAAAATCAAGATCGAGAGTCGCGATTTTATTTTTGTTATATACAAAATGGCGTTTAAAACGGTATGAATATCGACAATATGTGTACTTATGTAATGGTGACTGTAATTTAAAGAATGTTGCGTTACTGTGATTCTACAGGCGAGAATAACGGGATTTAATTTCTTTGTCAGCCAATCTATTTTATCTCTGCTATTTATTTAGAATATACATGCTTCGCAATACGTGATTCCGCTGAATCGAGCTTATGCAATCTGTTCGCAACGCGCGTATCGAACGTATACACTTTTGACAAAAATGTGGATTGTTGGAAGAAATTCGTGAGAGTGATTTCACTTAAAAAGATTTCTCAATTCGAAACCTTCTCTTGCTATTATCATAAATATTTAAGTATGTAAATATGGTCTCTTTAATTAATTAGAAATCTTTTATCGATCAAGCAACTCGCATCAAATATTCACCTTTTATCTATTAGCAAAAAAAATCTCGGTCATCAAGATACTTAATGCGGAAAATAGCGGTGTCTAATTGACCTCGTTATAAAATCGATTTAAAATTTGCCAGACTCACTAGACGAAGTATTCGATATAAATGGACTACCGATGCAAAAAATTGAATAATATATTGTTTTATTAAATATGTTTTAAATTAACGCCGCTGTGTTTCCTTTTCGGTTGATTTCATTTGCTCACACGTCGTGCAACGATTTTCTTTGTAAGAATACAAATCCACTCGTTAATGAATTTATTTAAACGTATCAATACTCTTTATATGTATGTATTTTTATCTTTCCTCTCTCTCTCTCTCTCTCTCTCTCTCTCTCTTTCTCTACATACCTGTGCAAGTACACAGTCACATACACACATATACACACTCTCGTTATACATTTTTTTCTTTCTTATTGTTATTTTTGTTTACTGTAACTTTGTTTTTATAATCACTCAACTTTGCTTTTCTCTTTTTTGTAGAAATGCTTGCACGCTTTAGAGAGGACGTAGTCTCAGAATATCTAATAATGATCTTCTGATTCTGATTCTTTGTTTGTTTATCTCTCTTAAATTCTGATGTTTCCTGTTATGATGCATGACTCTACGTATTCTAAAGTCACATATTTACATCACGGAGTACAACATCGGAATTGCCAGCTATAATATTTATTAGAGCGTATACTTATTACGATGTTGCACTCTCGCTCCTCTCATCACTCCGATGATACAAGGCATAGCAACCACGGAGAGCAAGAAATCTGCGAGACAGTGAGAGATCACGAAATCCCTACGAATATGCACAATACATAACGCGAAATGGAATTAATTCTAATCTTTCTGTCTCTTTGTGTTTTTCCACATATAGTTGCCACGGAATTGAGAACCGGCATGCCGCGAAGCACGAGAAGCGCCCGTCGCAGAAGCTCGAGACATCCTGGCCGTTCTCCCTGTAAGTCCAAATTTTCAACTTTGTCTGATTGCGTAGCTACCGTATCCTCCGGGAGCTCTCAATGTGGTTCCGCTTCGGAAACACGTAGAAACGAATGTGCTGTTCTGCACTACTTTCGTTTCACCAATTCGGTCAGTCCAGAACCCGTATGTAACTGGCTCGATATATTTTACTTTCTTTGTCAATTGTAAAAAATACTGCATTCAATTTTGTTTCGGTTTCCCTTAGTTTTCCATAGGCTTGCTCGAATGATTCAGTTATCTCTCCGATAGAGATAAATGAAAATATTAGTTGCGAAATAATCAAATAGTTTTTCAATGATAGAATTAACAATTATTAATTCATGCAATTGTTAAGTTTTCGCAAATACTTATATTTAATAACCTTTGAAAGAAGTAATTCATTAAGAATTATAAGATATATTAACTTTATCATTTATAAAATTTATTGTCAAAATTTATTGTCAAAAATTTTAATTGACTCTGGGCGAAATTTATTAAGTTATTTGATTGCATATATTATTTTAATAAATAAAGGAATAGCTGTAAAGCTCTCCTTAGAGAAAATTTGTATTTGTTTATATAATTTTATAATAAATAATTTATATTTCAATTTTTAAAATTGTAACTCATTGTCTCAAAGTTAAGAATTCGCTTGCTAAATCACGACTTAAATACAATTTGAAAACGTTTTAATAAAATTTAAATTTTTTTAACGAGATTTTTCAAATAGTATATACTCTCTCTTTCTTTCTTAAATTTAAATATGAAGGTCATCGAAGTATTCAGCCGCATTGACATCATTGTTATTACAGAAATCTCATTATTTTAATAAATAAGAGGAGCGATCGTTTAAAAATTGATCCGAGTCGTCAAAGCTAGCGAAAATTATGACTTGATATCCGCCTTACACAACTTTACGTTAGCGCCATTTTTACGATCAATAATCTCTCGCCTTTCGTTGCGGCTAGATGGCACATTCTGCCTGGGCATACTCTTGCTCTAAAACTTGTTACATTCACCGTGCGATAGCGCCACATCGAACTCTGTAAACTTCGAAAAGTGCATTTAGGAACTTTTCATTTAATGCATTTTTTTCACTAATTTAATTGTTACAAGTCAAAGGTAATTAAAACGAGCAGCTCCGTGACGGTATGTTTTGTAACAGAATACATAATAAGACAATAGAGAGACATGCAATAAAATGAAGTACATATTTCGACCAAGTACACAATAAAACAAATAAATGAACGCAATAAAATATGAATAAAATGAAATATGAATAAAATGAAAAAAACACTTGACGCGATTTTTATTGGCACTAATATTGAAATAATGTTTAAAGAATATTATAATAAAAAATATATGATAAAAAAAGGCTAAGAAGGATGACGTTTCACGTGCATATGTTACAATATGACGTATTTACTTAACTGCGCAATATGTGATATTGAAATATAAGCGGCAGATTGCTGACGAAAAAATTTTGAATAAATTCTCACTTGATAATTTGCATTTCAATAACTGATATCTCGCGATATTCTGTTATCGTAATAAATTATTGTACGGAATTGAGGACAAACGCATATATATGTTGTACAAAACGGTGGATGTCCATTTGTACAGAACACGATATAATTGTGCGGAAGAGAAATAATACCGTGCATCTATGAAAGAGTTTAAAAAACAACGCATTCCTGTTTATCTCTGAAACAATCGAATTACGAAATATAAAGGAATTAATTAACTATCGTCCGAGATGTATCTGCGTTAGTTAATCGATTTCCAATTCGACAGAGTAATAGTCATTAATGTTCGAATTCATGTACAACGTATATACACTCTTAAATATTTTTCGATATTTCGATTTCTAAATATTCATTAATATTACTCTACTATTACATTTCTATTAACTTTAGACCCGACATACATTACAATGTACATCAAATTTGAAAATATTTTCCGTTGAAATTATTTAATTCTATCGACATCATCGAAGATCAGATGTATATAATAATGTTTATATCGAAAAAATAATTTAAATTTCGAAAAAAATTAATTGTTTAGTAAAACGAATTACTTATTAAAGTGCTTTTGTGTATTGAATTAAAAAAAATTTTTTTTTAATTTTTTTAAAACTAGTTTTTTTATTTTAATGATTCCATTAAATATTTTTAAACTAAATTTTTTAAATTTTAATGGTAACATTGAAATCAAATCTGAAAAGATTTATTTTCTTACATAAAATTACGAAAAACTATGCTGCTATATAATATATAACAAAAGTCTGCTTTACGAAAAGATAAATCGGAAGTTTGCAATAATTCAAAAAAATAATCTAAGAAAAATTGATGAATTATAATTTATAGAAAAGATAGCTCTTCGCCATTGATCTCGGTAAAAAGTGCATTTATTTTACGCGAACAATTAAAATGCGAATCGCAGATAATAGGTATTGCGTTTTATTGCAACAGCGACGGTGGTCACAGGAGTGAGAAAAAATAAAAAGCAGTCGAACGTTCGTTCGGTCTACACGCGGTTGCGTGGGTGGTTGTATTACGACGATTCGCGTAATTATTTCATTTAGCACCGAGTTCGCTCGCTCGCTTAAATACTCATGCTTCTACGAAAAAAAACCTTACGCTTTTGTCCGCTCCAATTCTCCGCAACCCCCTTCGGCGTCCCTTTAATTTCATGTTTTACACGTCGTTGCATATGCATGAGTAATTAACGACGAACGATCGCGACGCGCATCACGATTAAATTGTGTTTTGTTTGAACTACCCTCTCTCTCTCTCTCTCTCTCTCTCTCTCTCT
>Ga0157364_1004096_pt1 | contig 14435 bp, 6 predicted proteins | sample AttsexASBM2_FD_111476 | JGI IMG/M metagenome (GOLD analysis project Ga0157364, IMG submission 111476) | Fungus gardens microbial communities from leaf cutter ant in Ribeirão Preto, State of São Paulo, Brazil - Atta sexdens ASBM2 | ecosystem: Host-associated > Fungi > Mycelium > Unclassified ... | reverse complement strand
ACACACACACACACACACACACACACACACTCACACACACACACACACACACACACACACACACACACACACACACACACACACACACACACACACACACACTTGACGTTTTTTTTATCTTTTTTTAAAAAGGTAATTTTGATGAGGTATAACATATTTCCAAATTTTTTTATGTACTCGGCACTTTCCCAATTAGTCACGACTACGACATCAACGTTTCTTCTCTGCCTTGTGCCTGTTCTACAATAGGGTCACAAGTCGTAAGCCATAAGAAATTGGCTAATCACAGTTAAATGTGAGAAAAATAATCGACTGTGATTGGTCAATTTCTTATTCTACTGTCCATTGTAAAATGAGCTTATTTTTAGATATTCAGTAACCAATAAAATAATTCGTAGAGTATCTGAAGATAAATTTAAGAAAGCCTTAGATCTGATTGAATGCGGGTATTAGTGTCTTAAGACATTATGTAAGACAGAAATAAAAACGGACTATGAATATTGCCTATAAAAGCATATATAACATCTTGAATCACTCACGAAGAGGCTAGTCTCATGACTCCTGTTGGCATCTCTTTTCTGCATGTATGTATAGTTGGAAGAGGTTCTTGTTTCATTTTCTTACTTGTTTTTCTATTCGTCTGATTATTTGTAATAAATTAAAATTTTTATGTATTTTAACAGGACGGCTGAAACTCAGCAAACGAGAATGGATCGAAATTTTTTTTTCTATTCGAATGCGTATTTTAAATAGCGAATACTTTTTTTTGGATTTAATTGGATTTAATTAGATTCATTTGGATGCAATTGGATTGAAAAACTGCATTTCCTATTCAAAATTTTGAATTGAACAGTATTCACAATATGTTTGTGTGTTGTTTTTGTGTTGCACAAAAAAAGCTAATATTATTTTTAGATTGAAAGGCATAGAGATATGCTCTATACAATTCCTATAAATGAATAAAAATGCATTCAGGATTGAAAAGCATTCATTTTAACATTCGTGAATCAATATTTCTGAAAATCTGAATCCATTTCAATCCATTCTTATTTTGCTGGGAAGATCGTTGTCTTCCGCCGCGTTTGTTGCTGTCGGATTAATTGACGTCACGTTAATGCAGATTGCTCCGCCCGCACTATCTTTATATCTATTCAATGATTGGGAGGGCACTGGAATTTTTCGAATTTCTTCAATAAAATTTCTAATGAATAAGTTGCTTTAAACTTACTTTTGGATGAGATGGATGAGTTAGGTCTGCACCCTTCTCCGGAAAGTTAGCAGAAGAGGATGTCTCTCTGTCAGATATTCGCGCTGGAGGAATTGCCTTCAGAAATCATTTCATCCACTGATATGCACTCCCGAATCAGAATTGGTAATTTGAATTACTCGCAACTTATTAGTTTTCTAATCGGATCTGTTCTGACCGCTGTGCATTTCGCGCACCTTAATTTATACTATGAATTTCTTTGTCTTTGATGAACAATTAGATAGGGGAAAATATGAGAATCAATTGTTCCTAAGTGTCATATGGATCGATTCTATTATTAGCTTGAAAATACTCCATCACCGATCTCACTTGCGATTTTAGATTTCAATCTATTAGGTATCATCTAACTTCTATTATTAATCTTTCTACGTTTGATAGAATAAAATCTTCTATTATAACAAGATTGAAATTCCTTTCCAATTAATTCCCACAAGTGTTTCTGGTTCGATGGTAATATTTTCGTGAAAGAAAAAAAATCGTAGAATCTTCCGGAAGTAACACTTTTATATAAAGTCTTTTATATAAAGTCTATGCGTTCTTAAGTATTTATGGCCATGGAACACAAAAACTTGGTAGGCAATAAGACGTAGGCAGTAAGGAAATCAATATATTGGATTGATTTGACTGCTTACAATTAGTGTATTCTTCCAGATCTAAAAACGCTAATTGGATGATCTAAAAAAATATATCAATAGCAACAAGCATTCACTCAACTGTTGAGTCCGCTGAACGCAACCATTATGGCCTCTATGGATTCTACTACAATTGATCAATTCACTTACTGCTTACGTTTACTGCTTAAGTTTTTTTTGTGTGCCATGTCCCTATTGTGTTTATGGGATTAGTCCGGATCTACAATTAGTGTTTTAAGCCTTAAGCCATAAGAAACAGCCGATTGATCAGTTACAGTCAAATGCGAGGAGAATAATTGATTGTGATTCGTTTATTCCTTGATTTAAGGTTCAAAAATTTAGTGTAAATCCAGGCTTACGTTTTTAATATAGAATTTATAGTAATGGAACCGAAATAACCTATCCAAGCAGTGAGGGGAAACATTTGAGAGACAGAAGATGTATTTCTGTCCTGTTCAATAATTTTTCTTCTTTCTGCGCATGTATTAAAAAAAGATAGAAGAGGATAAGAACATATTTGTATTCTTTTAGATATGCTCACATCTCGACGTCCGTATTCCCCTTCCATCACTATAAGTTCTACGTTTTAACCACATCTTAATCAGAATAGTAATATCGACTGAGACAATGTTACTTAAACAGAGACTCATTAGCATTTAGTTTGTAATTTTACAGATGGAGCGATGTTTTCCATATTTTTGTTAACGCAGGAAAAATCTTGCGTAAATGTGTGAGGCACGGATGAGATCGAACATAGATCCACGGATTGCTAATCCGTGCATCGAACATCGAGTCTTTGACGACTCATATGAGTGTTCATACTTATTTTAGCAATAAAACTAGATTGATTAATTTTATTTTTCTGAAATTTTAGCAAAATTTGCTGCATTGTAATATTTCACGTCATGGTTGCATTGTAATATTTCGTAAGTAATCGCTTTCTATATAACTACTAAAAGAGATGATTAATTATTAATTTCCGTAGTTTATATTATTAACTTTTTATTTATTTATACTTCATAATTTAACATTGTATTTAGTTTATTTTTATCAATGTTTTTTTACAACTAAAAAGAAACTCTTTCTAAGATAGAATTAATATAACAACTTAGGCATATTGAATATACACGATTATAATGTTTTTTTACTATATTTATTATGAATTTTAATTCACTTGATAACGTCGTGGAAATAAATAGATAAGTAAATATAAGTCAAAGATATAAGTTAACAGTTTGGAAAATATATAATTCTTTGTGTAGTGTTAAGAAATATATCAACCTATAATCTTCTAAAAGTAACATATACAGATTATTTTATTTTCCATTTCGCCAATATTTTTTTTATGAAAAAGAAGAAAACATAGATTTGGGCCATATTGAATACATATATACCTAATATAGCTCAAATCTACGTTTTTCTCTTTTCAATTCCTATTATTAAAACTTTTACTGCATTTATATGTAAATATATTTGAAAATATCTCATATTTTTTGTTCAGAAATGTTTCCTCTTTTAAATCTATTCATCAATTTTTTATTTTGAGCTCAGCAAAAAATTAGAAAAAAATCGCGGAGCTTAAGTAGATCATATACAGTTTATCTTATATAATATCTAATATCTTATAATCTAATTATTTTATACCTTTATAAAAAACAGAAATTACATCAACAGAAATTCAATTTAATACTGATCAGTTTAATAGTAGAAATTATTCATTTTTAATATTAAAAGCACAGTTGTTCAATTTATTAATATTCAAATATTCATTATTAATATTCAAAACAACTATTATCAAAATAACTACTATAAATAATAATTACTATTTTCTAATATTAAATTTCTAAATTCTTTAGGAAAGCAGATGGTCTACAAATAAATCTGCAATCTGATAAAAAACATGGATATTTAATTCCTGTATAGTCATAGAAACATATCTGAAAGATCGCAAATAACACTGAAAGGAACATTATGTAACTTATTTTATGAATATTAAATTATGTTTAACTCTTTTTACTTTGTAGTATATATATCATTGCTAAAGTTTCACAGTATTTTAATTTAAAAAAAGTTCTACATAAAAAAGTTCTAACATATGTTGAATTTGAATAAAAGGAGATAGGAACAGAGATACAGAAAAAAGAATTGATTTACCTAACGTCAGCGTAAATAGCGCGAAAAAAAGAAGAGCTATCACTGAAGAGATCATGTCGAATTAATCACGAACCAAAAGAGCTAAATAGTTCACAACTAAACTTACAAAAGAGTACATGCGGACGTGTGCAATCGTACTGAGAGATTCGTAACACGTGTGCGTAGATAAGGTCAGGTATCCCCTCTTTTGTAAAGCGACTTTAGAGCTCATAATTCGTTAACAATTATTGTCACATGTTGTATTGTTAAACCACTTGCTGAATCAACGAATTGCATATTCAATGAAACTGTAAAGTTATGTAAGCTATCGACTTGCGATTAAATATTATTATGTTGTAAATACTGCGTACTTCTTCTTACTGCGCCGACTTCCATAGCCGGCCTCTTTTTTTACTTTTTTCAATTATAGCGAAATCGTTTCTATTATTGCATTATAATTGAAACTGCGTTTACTTTCTTTTTCTTCTATATATTTTTCAATTGCTTTAGATTGTTGTTATATATTGCTATAAGAAGAATTGTGTAATAATATACGCAAATATTATATGCGAGTATCACGCCAGAGCTAATAGAAGTAAGAATTATTCAGAGTTGCGAAAAGATAATTATATCCTTGAAAAAAATCCTTGATTCTTTAGATTCTTAGATCATAATAAATATTTAATAATTTGTAATTCTACGTCTCTTGAAAATATTATAATCTACGTATGTTAAAACTTCTCTAACGTTGATTAAATATTATTAAATTGATTTATAAATATATTACAATTCATACATAATTTCATATTATATAACAACATTTATAATATTTTTTACAATATTTACAACTGTTTGAAAAATTGATATTAAACTTTAAAATTATATTGAAATGATATTAAACTTTTAACGATATTAAACATTGAATCTCATCCAAAAACTTTTCAATTCGATACTGTTATTCTTAATTATTTGAATTCCTCAATTATTTGATTCTTTATGCAATTGTCAATTTAATAATATTTAGATGATCATAACATTTGTCGCTGTGTATTTTCTTTCTAATTATTGAAATAAAACAAGAATGATCACGTATGTAATATGAGCACAACTTTTAAATAAATTCTTGCAACGTGAGGAAAATGTTATCTTTGTAAGTTTTGCTTTCTTAGATTCATTGCGTAAAATACATACTGAAAAAAATCACAAAAAAATCATGAAATCATCAGAATATTAATTCTGTGAATATTTCACTTCTTGAAATAATTAACTAACATTAATTAATTTGATCTAATATTACACAAATTACGGCACACACATTTTTAACTATAAATCTATAACTGTATAAAATATATGACGTATAAAAATATGTGTTTATATGTTGTTGATGTATATATATATATATTTTTATATATTATATGTATTATATTATATTAGTAATTAATATTATATTATATTAGGTAATTATTTACAATAAGACATTTCCCGATTTTAATGTTTTTTTTTTGTAATCTTGATACAAATTTTTGTTGCGGCTCTAATAATCAACCGGAGAAAGTCGAAAAATGTATCTCCTATTTTTTCTCCCTATTTTCTTAATTATTTCCAGATAAAATGAAGATGAGGGGAATCTCCCAATGATCTTAACTTTGAGATATGTTGTCATTATTGTCAATATCATGATCCTGAGACCTTGAAAAAGTTTTAATCGTTTGCGCGTTGGTAGTTACTCATTAAAAAAACATTTAAAAAATTAGTTAAAAAAATATATATAGGTATATAATTATAGTTTTAAACGAAATTAATAATTTTTTAAAAACACAAATTCTGTTTTAAAAAATTTTTTTTTTAAAGCAGAGAATTTTTTTTTAAAGCGATTCTAAAGTAAAGAGCTCGATGAAGTCACCAAAGATCGCTGTTTTTCGAACGCATCGACATATCTTTGGGTGCGTTTCGATATCTATTTACTGCCAGTGCTGAAACTATACAGTATACGAACATGCGCTATAAATTTTCAGCACTGGCAGTGAATATCGGAACACATCATTTATATTATATATTTATTTATATTACTACACCAATTTATTTATATTACTACACCAATGTCTTACGTAACGTATGATACACGCAGTCGCATGTCGCGTCAATTTTCATATAACAAATTCGTCTCGATAAAGCGTCTAAGTCTAATTCTAAGAACTCAGCGTTATTTGTTCGTGCAAGTGTCTATGGATTACTATTTTGTAAATATAAATTGCAAAACTTTCGTACCAAATAAATATTGTCACGACTTGACAGATTGAGACGCCATGTTACATCAAGAAATGGTAAAAAATATATAAATTTCAAAATTTTTGATCGTTCTCGGCATAAACTCTACTTCACAGATACATAATAATATATATTTTAATCTTGAAAAAGGATTTTCGAATCTGTGAAAAAGGATAAAAGTAATTGTTATACAAAACTTACGATTTATTCAGTAATACAGACGATTTTAAGATCCCCTTAAGGCAGCAAATTTGTGGTTTATAATACGACTTTTCTTTCAAAACGAGATCCACCTCCATCTCCTCCCTGCCTAAGGGGTTTTATAATACGACTTTCTCCTAAGCAGGTGAAGAAAGGTAAAGTAAATTTTATAATTCGAAATTTGTAATGCCCTTTTACACTTATATTAAATCAATGAGTTTAATATGCACCAATGCATATTAATCCATTTAATCGAATAAAACACTATCTGTTTAGTATTTACTTCATTTTTTCTGAATTCTTTTTAATTTGAATTTTTTTTAAATCCTATTTTAATAGTCCGCAAAAGACTTTAAAACATAGCGCATTCATTTTTTTATATGAAATATACGTGACTTTTCTCTCTCTTTAATGGAGCATAAACATTTCAGATCGGTCATTTTGGATTCGCTATTATCGATTTTTCCATTTAAGAAATGGATTCATAGTCAGCGTATTAGCTCTTAAAGAGCAAGTTCGGATTCATTTTAATAAAAAAATTCATTAACTACATAAAAACTAGATGTCAATAGCGCCATTTTAGATTCCCTATTTTCATAATTTATAATTTTTAATAATAGATTCATGATGAGGGACCTTAAATACCAATTATCATGAGAAACTTCTACAATACATTCGATTCATGATAATAACAAATTTTGGTACAAAATCTGGTACAAAATTCAACAAAAGGGAGACACGATATAACAAAAAATTTTAAATAAGAATAAATAAAAGATTCCAACAATAATAAATAATAAATAATAAATAATAAATAATACTATTAATATTAATATAATAAATAATAATTAAAGACGATAAAAGTTAGCGTGGGAGACAGTATGCAAATCAACAAAGTTGATTTTAAATAAATTAATATATAATAATACATAATATATAATAATAAATAATATGTCATAAAAAAATTTATTTTATCCGCATTTCTGGAATATAAATTTATTTTTATTAATTCGTACCCAAATATTAATACACAGTATTCACAAAGTATTAAGAAAGCGTTAAAAAAACTTATATAATTGCTTTTTTAGCGCTTTGTAATCGCTGCTGTGCTACTTGAGTATAGGTTCTAAATAACTTTTTATGGTTTATTAAAGTTTCACGAGACCAAAAATTGAAGTTTTCTTAACGTCCTCCTATCTCAAAAATTGTAATAGAACAATTTGAAAATCGGATTCGTCTAAAAAACTACTAGAAGTGAATAATAATATATAATATAATATATAATATATATAATATAATAGTAATAATATAATATAATAATAATAAGGCTCAATAAATTTAAAAAACAAAAAGACAAAGGGCTAAGATTAATCGTTATAAATTAAAATTTGAAACCGTTAATAAATAAACATGTCACTTAGTTAAAATATAAAACTTTAATTTGTCGGTAATAAACAAAACAAAACCAAACATTTCGATCCCCGTTGAATCATTATCAATATAAACAAAAATAACAGTGAAAATATTACATAGATATATAAAAATTATAATTCGCTCTCGTATTAATTATCAATCTCGCTCAATATAAATGTTATAAGATAAATGTTATAATGAAATAAATGTTGTAATCGGTAATCATCAGTCAAGTGTTCCTATGATTTGTGTATGTAGATTATAGACATACTTGTTTCTGTTAAAAGGTACAAACATAATGTAAAAATGTAATAGGAATAAGTAATCAAATCTAATAAGAAAAATACAAACTAAGAAGCAAGGAATAAAAATAAAAATAAAAAAGTAATCTAATATTATGAGACATGTACATTAAAATCATTAATACGAATTGAAATTGTGTGATGTACAGTCATAAATCATATATATTTAATTTAGTAGCAGTTAAATCAAATTAGACAATGCGATGAGATTGAAAATATTGTCTAAAAATAGAAAACGTTTATATTATATTGACATACAATTAGAAGGTATTTATTCTTATTTGTATATCGCGCAATTTCATTCAATTCGTATTAATGATTTTAATGTACATTTCTCATAATATTAGATTATTTTTTTATTTTTATTTTTATTCCTTGCTTCTTATAGTGTTTTCTTTTGGCTGCACTATCGCCCATCAATGCAACTCAGATAGTGTAGCGTGTTTCCTTGACTGATGATAGGCGAACTCATTTAGTATAACATGTTTCCGTGGTTATAGTGTGCAAATTTTATGCACGAAGTGAAATTTTGCTATACGATCTCAAAGAGACGATATAGAGTGTGACATTAAAAATTTGAAAATGGAAGTCAACCGGCAACAGAATTAAATACCGTGATATGATAGCGTGAAGTAATGTACATCATGATGTATGTATACTTGTGTAGTGCAGCACTGATGCAGCACTTACACGCAACTAGTTACACGCGAAGTTACACTCAGTGTTCTCCCAAAAGAAAACGCTATTAATTTGTATTTTTTTTATTAGATTTGATTATTTATTTCTATTACATTTTTACATTATATTTGTACTTTTTAACAGAAACAAATATGTTTGTCTATAATCTATATACACAAATCAAAGGAACACATGGTTATCGATTACAATATTTTTATAATATTTATTTCATATTGAGCGAGATTGATAATTAATACTGCGATCGAGAGCGATTACAATTTTTATATCTTATCTATGTAATATTTCCACTGTTGTTTTTGTTTACATTGATAATGATCCAACAGGGATCAAAACGTTTGGTTTTGTTATCGGCAAATTAAAGTTTTATATTTTAACTAAATGACATGTTTATTTATTAATGTTTCAAATTTTAATTTACAACAATTAATCTTATGCTCGTAGCCATTTATTTTTCTGTTTACTAGAAGTGATTTTTATTCTAGTATTTCTTCTCCAATATTTTTTTCTAATGGAAAATCGGCGACATAGATCTCCTAAAGCGATACCTTCTTGTTTCTCAACTATTGCATTTATTACTGATAAAAACATCTGTTTAAGTTAATTAAAAAAAGTGTAAACGCATAATTCGTATATTTGTGGCTTGTTTCTGTATGAAATTAACTAAAATCAAATTCTATGAATGCGAAAATAAAATTTTTACAATTTTTTTTACAAATTGCTAATTTAAATAGTAACGACTATAATATAAATAATAACGACTATATTATTAATAATACGTCGTTTTAAATGCTTTTCAGTTTTATGTATATTGTTTTCTTTCTTAGTTAATAATATGGTTTTAAATATAAAATCGGAGTGCAGCGTAAACCGACACATCTGTCAATACAATAAATCATGAGCTATTTAATCTTTATAATGTTGCTTTATAATGTTAAATCGGCGAAGATAACAATGCATATATGGGAAAGCCCTTGAAAAACTATTGCGTCATATTTGCATCTTGCAGAACAACATAAAATAAATACGCATATAATTCAACAAAAATGTTTTATATCGAAGTGAAAATATTTTGGAAAATCCTATATACTATGATGACAATTTTATCACCTATAGTACAAGGTGAAGATGCGAATTTCGAAGAAAGTTACTCATATCGTTTCCCGACACATGGGTCGTTTACGCACAACATTGTTATTACATATAACGTTGCCTGTATACGCAACATTTCGACGAAATGATAGATGCATTTAAATGTTTCTGCCTACATTCTTATGAAAGTTCGCGTTAAATTTCTTCCTCTCAGTATATCGCAAATCAAAACGAAATGCATTATCAAATTATATAAATCGTATGTTGTAATTATTATCTTTCGCGGTTTAAACGAATTTATTTGAAATATAGCATAAAAGTAATGATAAATAGTAACGACTTGCGGAAACAATATTTATTAAAAAATTCTCGAACAGAGCACAGAATGTGCGAATGTGAGGAAAGTTGCTATGATGATTCGACTATAGAAGACAGACTCCGACTCCGAAGAGATAACATACGTGTACATACAAGACTATTAAAAAAAAAAATTTATTATAATCGCGATATTATAATCTCAATTTTTCCATATCGTCACTACGGACATAATTTCTTCGCGAAGATCTTACGAACTCCGGACACGATCCAAATTATCAAAATACATTCACTTGTAGGTATTTTATTCAGATAATTTCTGTAAAAGAAAAAGAATAGGAATATAAATATTACTATCCACTTATCCTCCATGTCAATTTTGGAATCCATTTTGTCAGACGCTCATTTTTGTTTATCTTATGAAAAAATTAATTATTGTAAAATTACAAACAGTATTATAAAAATTGCTAATGTTATCTAATAAAAGACACGTTTTAGTTTGTATTTACGTATTTAAAGTTTTATTTTTACCTTTTGTTTAAGAAATATTGTCTAAAAACAAAGTGGTATGTCGGCATCGACAACAATATTCCCTATTTTTTTCAAATATGTTATTTATGTATATTAAATTACATTTATTTTTTTATGCGCTTTGACACATATCTAGAGACACGACATGCTGTGTCTCAGCGTTAAGACAAGAACAGCGACATCGTAACGCAAAAAATCATTACCAAAATTTCGTAGCTTTTATTTAAAAAAATTTTATATAGGATGAAGTGAATTTGAATAAAAGGCAGAATTGGCAAAAATAAAAAATGGTTGAAATATACTTTAAACTGTTTAAAACATACTCAGTCGATTTTTTGACATGTTTTATGTTTTAAACATGTTTTTTATAATACTGTTTAAAACACGTATAAACACGTATAAAACACGTTAAAAACATGTATTTAAAAAACACAATGTTCTTTATCTTTCGTCAATTCTGATGAAAGAAGGAAATAGAGTAAGCCAAAACTCTTACATTTACCTAATGTCAATGTGAGTAGTGTGAAAAGAGGAAGAGCTGTTGCCGAGGGGATCATGCCGAATTAATCGCGAACCAGAGGGCCGTGTGTCCACAAATAAACCTGCAAGAGGAACCGTGAAACACATACGGACGTGTACAACCATGTACTGAGAAAGATAGGTCCGTGACACGTGCGCGTAGATAAAGTCAGGCATCCCCTCTCTATAGTAAAACCGATTTGTCTGTAGAGCTTGTAAATTTGTTGATTATATCACATATTACATTGTTAAATCAATCTTATCAATCAATCATGAGTCGCGTAATAAAATCTTAAATAATTCGATTTCTTCTTCTATTTTCTGATTATGTTATTAATTTATTATCATTATTACACTGAGAGAAAAATGTTTATTTGTGACTGTAATTATATGATAAAATAATCGTCAATAGAAGCTGTATTGTTATAGTTATTACTATTATAATGTCAATAAAATAATAAAAACTATATATGTATCTTTCAAACATGAAAAAATTATACTTTAAATTATAATAATTTTAAATATTAACAAAAGCAAAAATATCAAGATATAAATAATAAATAAAATAAACATTTTTATTCAACAAATGCAATCGCAATTATAATGAATATATCTATTTTCCTAAATTTATTTACTATGTATGTGGTAATAATAATTAAAAAACATGTTAACAAAAAAGAATTTCAAGCATCATATGTGACTATTATTAATAGCACAATTAACTGTACTTGCATAGTTAAAACAATTACAAATATATAGCAGTCCCAAAAAAATGAGTATAAATTCAATTATGGTAATTGCAATCTTTTTTCCTCTCTTAATGTACATATTACATAAGAGATAAGAATCATGTACTAATATATGCGTGCAAATATTGTATGCAAATATCACGCCAGAGCGAAAATAAGAATTATACAGATTTGTATAAATCATGATATTTTTGAATAAATTCTTAATTTTTTAGATATAAATTCCAGATAAATTTACAATTTATAATAGTTAAATATTTATTCGTTTATTGAAAATTCTTATTATAATTTAGAAAGCGAGATACCTGCGGGATTTCTAGATGAAATAATTCTTTTTTGCAATAAAATTATTTACAGATTTAATATTTATCAGCATCATATTATTAACATCTTTTAAGAAAATTTATAAACATTGATATTAATAAATTATCAATTTAATTTGTGATATCAGTACTCTAGTTCTGTTCGTATTGCGTTTTAAGAATGAAAATTAAATTCGGAGCGCAGTTTGCAGGATTGAATATATAAATTCATACAGAATTATTTAAGCACCAGAGATTCAACGTAAGTGTTTAAGACCTTTTCCGATTTGTTGTTATACTATTTAAACACATAAAAGTTCCTAATTGTTAGTTAAGTATTATTATTGTAAATTGTATAAATTTATAATAATTTTGTATTATATATAATATTTATTTTACAATATCCATAGTCATTTGAAATATTGAGCTTTTAAATTCGACACTATTATTCTTGATTAATATGTATGTGTTTCGATTCGATGTATTTAATTCCTTATTTAAATTTTTACTTAAAGATACAAATGTGCAATTATGCACATGCAAAACATTTTCATGCTGCGTTTTTAATCAACATGAAATAAAACAAGAGTGTGATCACGTATGTAATGTGACGTGGCACGATTCAAATAAATTCTTGCAACGTAAAGAAAATTAAGTGATAACATTGTGATGCCAAGGGTATAGAAATGTAAAACGGGCCGCGTGATCGCGTGACGCCTGAATGTCATTGTGTACAATGTCACTATCAATTTCTAGGCTCTACCATTAGCTTTATCCGGAGTTTTAACCATAGACTTATAAGATAGACGGGGCATTCATACGAGACAAGCTGAAGACTTGATAGAAAGAGAAAGAAATAATCGCGGAGTAGTTCTCTTCTTTTCTAGATGAATTGATTGGTCGCCGGCAAGCTGGGAAGTGGCCGAGAACGAAGATAGACGTTCGAGAGTTGGCCTTATGATCAAGCTGATCAGTCTCTCACCACTCATTGTAAAAGAGAAAAACAACTTGTCTGGAATAGAGCTGTCCTTCAATGTTGTCTTCAGCTTCGTATGAATGCTCCGTCTCTTATAAGTCTACGGTTTTAACATCGAAATTTCTCGATGAAATTAATTATTTTTTTAGAAACTAAAACTGCAATCAAAAATCCAACAACACTTTTATTATATAATGTTATTGCAATCAATCTGAATAAAATTGATGCAGCTAATACCGAGATTTCGAGATCAAGTGCATAAAATGTATCATTTTATATCACATTATCGATTTTCAGATTTTTTTCAGTTATTTGAGCGGAGCATGGAAGCATATATGTAAAACATTTTGTCCGTCAAAGTACTTTCACAATGTATTTTCATATACAATTTTATTATATTAGAATTAGCAATATAAGAATTAGTAATATAAGTAAAAATTCATTATTCTATAACAAATTCTTTGAGTTACAAACACAAAAATTCAGTGCTTTAAAATCAAATTTTTCTTCTAATTTTTTGTTCTAAAACACAAATTCACTACTTCGATTCAAAATAAATTCTGTACTCTATAACAAATTCTGTACACAATAATATTTGTGTTTTAGGCCGGTATTCATAGTCGATTTTTATTTCAAGATCATTTTAAGTAATGTCTTAAAACGCTACGTCGATGAGACTCTCTAATTTAGTTCGTGACATCTCAAGATTAAACTTAAAACAGGCTTGAATATAAGAACTGACTATGAATACCGGCCTTAGAGCAAACAATTTTGAAGCAGTGAATTTGTATTTTAGAACAGAGAATTTATTATAGAACAAAGAATTTGTTTTTAAAGTACTGATTTTATGTTTGTACAGCAGAGATTTGTGTAGTTAAAGCAGAGAATTATTTTTAGGAACTAATTAATATTAAACATGTGACCGCAGCGCATGCTCGCATCGCAGTATTTCGTGGCTGTGACAATTTCCTAACCTCAATAATCGTTAACACTTAAGGATCCTAAGGCCGTCTATATTACTGACTAAATTATATAATTT
>Ga0157364_1004095_pt1 | contig 14435 bp, 10 predicted proteins | sample AttsexASBM2_FD_111476 | JGI IMG/M metagenome (GOLD analysis project Ga0157364, IMG submission 111476) | Fungus gardens microbial communities from leaf cutter ant in Ribeirão Preto, State of São Paulo, Brazil - Atta sexdens ASBM2 | ecosystem: Host-associated > Fungi > Mycelium > Unclassified ... | reverse complement strand
TGTATATTTTTATTGCAAGAGGTATAATATACATTATTAAAAGTAGAAATTATAATAAAACAAAATATTATATATTATATAATATAAAATATTTTGTTTTATTATAATTTCTACTTTTAATAATGTATATTATACCTCTTGCAATATAAATATACATACCAGCAAAAATCGTAGCCCAGAAATCAGACATTTCAATTATTATTTTTATTTCTTCTTTCAATTATTTCTTTTTAAATCTCGCGATTGCGTATCTTTTATTATTCTCGTTTCCTATGTTTGACGTCGATCACCTCGTTCGCTAACTGACTTTACTTTGTCTTCGATAAAGTGATCAAATTTCAAAAGCCATACGAAAGTGTTTATATTTCTCTCTTTTCAAAATATTTTTGAAAGATTGCGACCTATGTCGATTTTGTTTTGAATATGTCGTGACAGATCTCTTTGTTTTCACGACTTTGACGATAATAATTCTATTGAGAGTAAATTTTGCAAAATGTTGTATGTTTCAGTAAGAAAAGCAATAAGTCCATTACATATATCGACATAATAAGTTACATTACATATATCATAGAATTGCAACAGAAATTAAACAAATGTTTGCAAAATGACAGATTATAAATAGCGAAAAACAAACGCACATTTGACGGCACTTCTGCTGTTCGTAATCATCGAAATCATTTTATATATAATCTAATAGTAAAATGAAACGATTAAACCATTTTCTTATCTAACTGGATACATGCAAAATAAATGTGTAAATGTAATAAATAAATTATATAAATATAAAAAAGTGAAAGTTTCTTAAATACAATGTTATATATATATAATATGTATAATTATCTAATTGGTAAAACTTCTGAAAAGATTATATGTCACCATTACTTTAATTTTCACATGTCTTCTCAACATTAAAATTTTGATCATGAGATTTCGTGATGTAGCTCTTGTGTAGCGTAAAGTAATTATTATTTTCCATTTGTGTGTGTGTGTGTGTGTGTGTGTGTGTGTGTGTGTGTGTGTGTGTGTGCGCGCGCGCGCGCGCGCGCGTGCGTGCGTGCGTGCGTGCGTGTGAAAGAATTATCATTTTTAAAAGAATTGAGATTTTCTGTTAAAAAGATTCCGTTCCTTTTAACTTTTCGAGCCAATTATATAAATTTTCTTATTTGTACATGAAAGCTGACGTAAAATTGATATTTCAATACATTTTACTTTGTATTCACATATCCTGACAGTTGTATATTATATGTTTTAAAATAACTTTTTAAATATTATTCCCGCATTATTCGATGATTAGCGAGATCGAGTGGAGGTAAAAACCGCACTTCATTTCGAAATTACATGTATACTGTAAGAGGATCTAAAATTCTGAGATTTGTAATTTATATTGATTTTTATTTATGTCAATAGCATATTAAAATATGTCACTATTATTGTATTTTACATTAATAATTACAAAAAATAATTATTGTAAAAATATATGTTGTCATTAAGAAGATTTTATCAAATGCTATATTTCTATTTCTATATAACATCGCATAATATAAAATAATGTTATGTTAAAAGAGAATTGTATACATTTATGATTGGCAAAGAATATATAAAAATTTTTCGGAAGCTCACTTTTTCTTAACGAAAAAAATGTCAAGATGATTGCATAATACATATAATATTATTATTTGAATATACTCTCTAAATCTGAATCAGTGGATAATGATACCAAGAATGACACTGAACAATTATAGACTATTCATTAATTCAAATTTAGAGTGTATTATTGTACAATACATATATTATAATATAATATTTAATATTATAATATATTATAATATATATATTGTATGTATTAAATTAAAATATATACGATATACATTGTGATATTAACATAACTGCATAATATTATTTCAAAGAATTAAATTACTTAATTAATAATTCTCTTAATTAATTTATAAATCATTCTACAACGATTTTTTGTAAATTATAGTGGAAATAAAATCAAACAAAAAAAAAACAAGAAATCTATTCGCTCGTCAATTAGAAAACTTCAAATTAAAAATTAAAAATTAAAAATTAAAAATTAATTTGAGTTGGTCTTTAATAAAAAACTTAATTCGCGAAATTGCTATAATTAAATTGCAGAATGGCAAACTTTTGAAATCTTGAAACAAATATTAATCTTCCAATGTTTTCGCTAAGAAAAAATTTTCATTGTATTTATCAGTGTGTAAAACGATGTCAATAAAATAATCTTCCATTTCTTTCTGCCAATTGCGCGTAGTATCTCACGTATAAATGTTCTTTTTATACAATTACTTCAGAACCTACTTTTAGAGCCGATTATTATATTAGATAAGTAGCAAGATTATTCAATTACATGAGCGGATCTGATAATTTACCTACACGTAAAATTTATCGAAAGGTGAAATAATCGGCCCTTAGATCTAGATAATTCAGACATAATTTGAGCATAATATAAATCATTATAATTATAATTCAATAATATAGTTAAATAACTATGTAAATATATGCAACGTTTGTCTTGCTGATTAATTGAGAACTTGAAGATTTTTCAATTGCCCGTAAATATCGCCGTTAAAAATGCTGAGTTCGCGTTTAACTTTGGCACCTCTGGCGTGTGTCTCGGTAGCATTAGAAGCGCGTTACTGAATTGATATTTCATCATGAGCTGATGTTCAGTATTTATGCAGTGAGCACTTGGATGTATATCCACTTCCTTCTCCGCCCACTGTAAGGATGTCCACGAAAGTTTTGGACGTAGGTGCAGATCGTGAGATGTTTTTATCTGTAATGTTATAATGATTAATGTTATAATAATTAATATACCAATACGCATATGTATATCTTCATGAAGAATGCCAGAAGATGAGTCTTACGCGAGTCTGTATCTTCAAGAGATTATCGTTTGAATTGCAGCGTAGTATGTTTAATAATGGCAGAAGCAATACATGCGTGATAATGGGTACGGTCGCTGGGTTTGCCGACATACACAGGAAGAACTTCCTCTTCTCGTTGAACGTACACGTTGCAAACGTTGTCGATTTCCCCGGTTTTATGTTTACGCCACCTGAATCAGAAAAAGAAATGCATAAAGACGTGTCACTCCTCAACGTATTACACTGATGATTACAAGAAGAAAAATATACCGAAATGTATATCAGCGTTGAAAAATATCTTTAAGGTACGCTTCAATACATCTTTGTCGTTCGCACAGCCTATTATCACGAGTAAATCAACTTTGTCCAAAGCGTCCTTGATTTTGTATTGCATAATATTTGGCCTGCGAGAATATGATCATCAAATTAGCAGCGGCGACGACATTACTTATTTATCAAATCAAGCCTTGATTAGAGGAATTGTAATAAATTTTTGTTGCACTTACTCATAAGCCGAAATTCCAAAGTCCACAGACTTATAACCGTTCTTCTTCAATAACGAGGACAGAATTATCTTGTTGCAGTTGTAGATGCGTTCTGTTGAAACATTTCCAGGTTTTAATATATCATAACTGATTAATAGCAGACCTACAGATGGAAGTTTAAAGACTGTAATTGAATCGATGTCACATAATGTCAAAATGCCCAGATCCGCTGTTTTAATACGAGTGTGTGAGTATTTAACAATCTCATTGGACTGTATTTCGCAGCCAGCATTTCTTTAAAAGCAAAGAAATTATTTTGTAATAATAGAATAAAGCGTTTTTTAAAAAAACATATTAAACGATATCGGAATATCTTCGTATACCTAATATTTTCACCCTCTTTTGGAACGACTAAAACCTCAATTTCGTATTCCAAGTTGTCGATATTAAAATAATCATCATTATCGTATTCATCTAATATCTTTGTATTCACAGACTTTACAACCGCCGTTGCTCCTGTAATCACGAATAAAAACAATTAATTCACCATAGGTACATAAATGTAATATCCAATTATAATTGATTTTACCCTTGGGTATAGGATCTCCACTTCTTATTCGCATGCAAGTGCCAGGTGAGATAAAAATCTGTTTAATTAACTAGAAAAGAAGCAGTGTTTTGTGAAGACTTTGATAATTAAATTGAGATCAATTTATTCAACATCTGATTTAATCAACAAAATTGTTTTCTGTAAAATTTGTGATCAATTCGTCAACCGTGATTTTTAATATTCCCTTCCACGTCTTATATCTATTTCTACCAATGTAAATTAATTTTAATCTCTTAATTTAATATTTATCTTTTTTTAGTTCTTAGAACTAGTAAAAGATAAAAAGTAAGTTAAATTAAAATTAAATTAATCTATATTGATAGAAACGAGTATTAGAGATAATGTGGAAAACATAATAATACCGCAAAATCGTGCGAACCTATTACTTTTATTTGTTAATAAGAGTTTATTCTTACTGCGAGATTTGCTTTCAATACTTTTCTGACACCTTGCCCATCACTGGCCAACACCGCGTATCCATGTTTAGTGGAAATAGAACAAGGCGGTATATTTACAAAAGAGTGTACGTCGTTGGCTATTATTCTACCATAGGCATTATTCGTCTGTACGATTTCTATACCTCTTTTATAATATTTGTCTACTATTTTTTTCATTATATTTGTTGCCTCTTCTAGTGATACCATTTCGCTTTCCTTTTGTTTCTTATACAAGTCATCCATTGTCAATAAGGTTTTCTGTAAAGAGAGTTGATTACAATTCGCATGTATACACTCTGATGGAAATTTGTTTCGAGTGAGAAAGATATTTTATCGTACCGATTGTTCTTCGAAGGAAAGCTCCGAAGGCTTATCAAAATTATGTATGTTATCATTATTCTTAGATGGTCCAGCAAGATAAAATGAATTATCAAATTCATTATTATTCTCAAATTCTTCAGCAAAAGTATCATCATCATTGTTATTATTATTAAATGACTCAGTACAACTATCTTCCTCCTTTATATCAAAAATCTGTTCATCTGGCTTGCTAATTAAGAATAATATATCCAGTATCGTGTTTCCAAATGCTTCCAAACCTTCCTGCGCATTTATATAAGAACCACACATATTAATAATAAGACTCTTGTTTAGTATTCCACATATCGGCCTGAAAATATGTTAGAACTGTAAAAGCTGTAATCTCGAAAACTGCAGTATAAATAAAAACAAAATTTTACCGATTAATGAAACATTCTAGTCTCTCTGTTAAACTTGATATCAACATGTTTATGTCATTACGAACATTGTTACTGATAACTTCTTCAATTGCGTCATGTACAACATCACTCAAGGTATTGCCAACTAATAAGATGGTACTGCCATTGTACTGAGTGCTCAGAAAAGTTAAATCTATCTGTATAAAACATAAATTAAACAAATATATGTAAACATGTATGCCTATGTATGAGAAAGTATTTAAAAAGTTATCTGCAGAAATTACCTTTATTTTTTTTTTATCACATGTCACAAGTTGTATGACATTCACGTTTCCTGCAAAATTCTTTGTAATACACTTTAATATTATAGAGACTTCATTTACTCCTTCTGTAATTTGTTCAGTTGATGGTTGATCATCACTAAAGTGCCGTACTACATAAGTATAATCAGAATAAAATTATTAGAATATATTCTTTTAAAAAGTATACAATTCAAATTAATATTATACAAAATTACTAATAACCAAAGATACGCGTACGTAAAACAATGTGTGTGTGTGTGTGTGTGTGTGTGTGTGTGTGTGTAAAATTATTTTTACTCTTTAAATATATTGATTTTATGCCTGATAGTTTTAAAGAAATCGTAACTATATATATTATAGCTATAAAATATTTTATTTTAGATTTTATTAATATCTATTCTTAAAAATTATATGACATCTTATAAATATACATACCAGCTAAAATGGCGAAGTTTAGAGACATTTTGATTACTTTAGTTCTTCGTTAAATTCGTGATTGTGAACTTTTATCGTTCTCGTCTCCTCATTTGTCTCAACCACCTCGGTCGTTAGCTCACTTTACTCTATCTAATCGAATTTCAAAACCCGTACGAAAATGTTTATATTTCTTTCTCTTTTCAAAATATGTAAACAGGATGCTGTAACCTGTGTTGATTCGTTTCGAACACATATCACGCGGCAAATCGAACTTATGACTTTGACAGATAACTCTGTTAAGATCAGATTTATGAAATATTATAAGTCATTAAAAAAAAAACAACAAGATTTACCACAATATAAATTGTAAGGTAATTAAATTATATTGACAGAATTGTAAAAAAAATCGAACAAAATCTGCTAATGACAGATAATCGAAATTTACTTTTTATAATCATTTAAATTATTTCTATTATTATTATTCTATTATTTATTATAATCTAACCATAAACTAAAATAATTAAATATATGAATAAATAAATAAAATAAATAAAATGAAATTTTTTAAAATTTAATAAGAATAAATAATAAAAGTTTTTTAAATTTAATAATTATTTATCGAAATTTATGTGTATGTACATGATTATATGCACACATAATTACATATGATATATAAATTTTTATACTTGTGCATATGTATGCATATGTATGTGCGTATGAATTTAAATTTTATGAAATTTCTTTTTGTATGACAATTATATTCAATCCATTCATGCAAGAAAAAATCAAAAGTTTTTTGGCTAATCTGAAGTAAAAAACATTCAGTAATTTTGAAATATTTATTTAAATCATATTTTATGCATCAAAATATCGATCAGTACATTTTTCTACAGCAAAATAATATTAAAAAATATAAATACTTCATAGAATAATAAATAAGTTACAATTTTTGGAAGGTAAGGCTTTAATTTATATACACACACACACATATATATATATATATATATATATATATATACATATACTGAACTAAATTAGTTTCAAACCAGAAACAAGTTTGCGCGGAAAGTTGGAAACCTATGTAAATCTATTTTTTTTTTAATAATACGTAATTCAAAGTGATTGAAATCGATTTCGTCAATAATATTTAACAATTATTTTTGTCATATTAATATTGAATTTTTTAATTATTATACATATCTTAAAAAGTGACCATACGATTCGTCAAAAATTCTTTTGAGGATTCTAATTTTAAGTCAAAATAAAATTTTAGGTCATATTCATTCTTAACAGAAAAATTATCGAATAAGGTGTATCGAAATTAATAAGCAATACATAAGATATTTCTATTACAATATACATTATAATGTATATATAATATTTATATATAATATTATATATAATATATATAAAATTGTATATATAATATATATAATATTATGTATGTACATATGATACTAATATTATTAAATAATATTAATTCCAAAGAATTATAGTTTATATAAGTCATATCACACAATCATTTTTTACGAATTATATAATGAAAATAAAACCGGATTAAAAAAATCTAAAAATTATTTTTAATTTAAAACTTATTTCTTAATTTAAAAAAAAGAATAATTTCAAATTCAAGATGATTTAAGCTGGTCTTTAATAAGAATTTAGTTAGCGAGATTGCTATTATTAAATTGTGGAATAGTACAGTTAAAACAGTTGAGATAAACGTTGTCTTATTACAGTTAAAAAAGTTGAAATAAAAATTGTCTTATTAAGAGATTTCCTTCGTATCAGTGAACATGAAAATAACACATTTTCAATTTTATTTATGCTAATCATGAGCAATATCTTGCATACACGTTCTTTTTACACAAAAGCGATTATATACTTTAGTTCTTACTCAATTCTTATCCTATATATATAATAGTACATAATTTCCAATAAATCTCCAATATTTACTCCAATATTTAATATTTAAACCAATATTTCACAATAAATTGCTAGTAAAGTAGTAATGGGGTATCTGATAAATTGGGATACCTGATAAAAAATTTTTCATGCATGAATATGTATAAATATGTATAAACATACATAAATATTCATAAACACATATAATTTTATATGAAATATGTTCATATAATGTTCATATATCCTTCTTTCTTTTGTAAAATTACTTTTTAGTGTAATAGAAATAACAATAGTAATATGAAAACATTAAATAATTAAAAGAGTAATTTTCACACTATTTATTGTAGAAAAAAATCAAGTTTGAAGAAATGTAAACAAATTATTTATATAATTATATATAAAATTATATATAATTATGAACAATTTTTTAACATTTTTCCAAATTAAATTTTTTTTTTTCTAAAACGAACAATGCAAAAATTATTCTTTTAATTATCTTTTATATTTTCACTTTAATGTTATTTCTATTACATTAAAAAGTAATTTTCAAAAGAAAGATGTATGGACATATTTCATATATGATTATATGTGTTTATAAATATTTATACATATTAATGTATAAAAAATTTTTTACCGGGAATATAACTTAAATATATATAATTATGTCATTATAATTATAATTTGTTAATATAATTAAATACAATATAAGTAAGTGTGATATAATTATACAACACAATGTAATATAATTAAATAACAACGCAAATGTATGCGAATGTCTTGTTGGTCGATCACTCAATAAATGAAAATGGATTAAAATGGATTGAAATTTTTTTCTATCCGAATGCGTATTTTAAATAATGAATACTCTTTTTTGGATTTAATTGGATTCAATTAGATTCAATTGGATACAATTGGATTGAAAAACTGCATTTCAAAAATTTGCTACATTCAACATTTTGAATTGAACAGTATTCACATGCACAGAAAAAGCTAATATTATTTTTAGATTGAAAGGCATAGAGATATGCTCCATGCATAATCCTATAAATGAATAAAAATGCAGGATTGAAAAGCATTCGTGAATCAATATTTCTGAAAATCTGAATCCATTTCAATTCATTTCAATCCATTCTCGTTTGCTGGGCAGGAATACATGGAGATATTTCAGCGAAAATTATTTTCAGCCGAGAACATTCCTGATACAAATGCTGTGTTTAATTTCGGTATCATGTGCACGGCGGCAACATTAAAAATGCATTAGCTTTTTAATATTTCATTATCCTAATGTCGATTTTTTGAGCAATAAGCCCTTGGAAACATCTCTTCCTCTGTTCATTGTACAGTCAGCCATGAAAATTTCGGACGCAAATGCAACTCGTAATTATTCATCCATAAAGTTACGACGGCGTCGTATTAATAAATACATCTCTTGCTATATGTGTGATGAGAGAAGATAAGTCTTACGCAAGTCTGCAGAATGATAGGTTCTTTGAAGAAATTGCCATGCATCGTGTTTAGAAGTGGTAGAAGCACTATGTGCGCGACAATGGGAACTGTTGCCGACATGCGCAGGAAAAACTTTTTCTTATAATTGTACATGCACGAGGCAAACATTGTCGATTTTCCTGTTCAAGGTTTCATGTTCAAGAGACCTGAAAGAGAAAGAACAATGCTCAAATAAAGGAACGTGTACGTATATCATAGTATATTACATCGACGATTATATATAAGGAGGAAGAATATACCGAAATGTATCATAGCGTTAAAATATTCCCTTAAAATTGATTTTAATATAACTTTGTCATTTGGCCCAACTTTGTCATTATTACAAGTACATCTACTTTGTCCAAAGCGTCTTCGATTCTTTTTGTTATAGCGTTCAATCTGGAAGAACATGATCGTTAAATTAAGAGCTACGATGATATTAATTTTTCGACGATATTATAAACCAAATCGTGTATTATAGTAGTTAGAGGAACAATGAATTTTAAATGCACTTGTAAGCAGAAATTCCGAAGTCGATGGGATTGTATCCATTCTTTTTTAATAATGAGGTCAGAGTTACTCTATTGCTTTCATAGATGCGTCCTAAAGTTAAATTTTCAGGTTCTTCCAATTCACTACTGATAGGTAGCAGACCTACAGATGGAAGTTCAGTGACTGGAATTATATCGAGGCTATGTCAAAATACCTAATTCCGCTGGTCCGAGACAAGTGAACTTTGGTACAATGAGTTGAGAACACTTTATTTCGTTTCCAGCATTTCTTTAACAATTGTTTTGTGATAATAAAACAAATCATGTTTTAAGAGATGCATTAAATGGCATCGAACTATTTTCGTTTTACATACCTGATGTTCTTATTTATTTCTGGGGCAACCAAGATCTCAATTTCGTATTCCTTGTCGATATTAAAATAATCGTCCTCATTATCGTTGCATTCGTCCAATTTTTTTCTTTTTATATTCTCTGGCGTTACAATCGTATTTGCTCCTGCAATCGTACATAAAAGCAATAATGAATCCTTTACTGTAATCAAGCAAGCTTAATTTACAGTTGTAATTATTTTTATCATTTTTATCTTATATTTTTATATTGGGATCTCCACTTCTTACACGCACGCAGGTATCAGATATGACAAAAATTTTATCAAAGTGAAAAAAGATGTTTTGTAAAAATCTAGCTTCGTTGTCTGAACTCCGACTAATTTAATCAATTAATAATTTAATAGATAGAATTATTATTTGTAAAATTTCCACACAATTCACTTCTCGTGATCTTTAATTCATTTTTATTCTTTCTAGATCTAATGTAGAAAAATTAATAATCCCACCCACGTGCTATAATATAATAAGCGAAATCATGCTAACCATCATGCGTTAAACAGATTTTGGCTGTCCTTACCGTGACTTGTGCTTTCATTTTTCTTACATCCTTCTCGTCGTTGGCCAACACCACGTATCCATGTTTAGTGGAAGTCTTACAAGACGGCATGTTTACGGGGGAATGTACATTTTTAGCCATTATTCTGCCATAGGCGTCATTTGTTTTCATTTTTTCTCTTATATAGTCATTAGTATCATGTATCGTAATCTGTATTATACGTATTGCTTCTTTCGATATTATAACACTTTGCTTTTGTTTCTTATAATAATAAATTCTCTTCCTATAAAGAGAGTCAGTTACTATTTGCATATATTCAGCCTCGCAAAAATTTATTTTATTGCTCGCGAATGTGGAAAATATTTTACCATTTCTTCTTTGGAAATATTATATAAAGTTAAGTTATCATAACTGTCATCACTATCGTTATTATAACTCATTAGAACTACACTCATTAGAACTATCACGATTCGTTTCATATTCGTTAAGCATCAAATACTGTATTTCTTTTATCACTTCATGATTTTTCTTCAAACTTATCATTGCGGTTACATAGGAGCCGCACATATTGATGATAAATGTTTGCTTAAGTATACCACATATAAATCTAAGAATGTTGATAATATTAAAAATTGCAAAATAATTGAAAATTTTACCGATTAAATAAGTGCGTTAGTTTCTCTATTAGCTTTGACATCCATATATTTATATTTTCCGAGATATTTTTATCAATAACTTCTTCAATCGTCTTATATGTAACATCACTCAACGACAAGAAAGCCGTAGTATTGCCCATTAAAATAATATCATCTTCATTTTTATCACATAAAGAAATTAATTGCTTCTATATATATAAAACATAAATTATACAAATTTATGTATTTATGCGTGCTGCGAAAAAGATACTTAAAAATTTATCTATAAAAATTACCTTTATTTTTTGTTTGTCACACTTCGAAACTTTGATAGAATGCAGTTGTCTTATACACTTAATAGCGAAGGGATTTGAGTATTTAATGAGTCATTATTGTTTTCCATTACTATATAAACACAATTAGAATAAAATTATTATAATATTTTTAAGAGATATACACGATGTCAATTAATATTATTAATATACAAAAAAATTATTAATAATCAAAGATACTCGAAGATAAGACGTGTATATGCGTGCGTGCGTGCGCGACATATTTGTCATCACGCATAAAGAAATCGACTTTAAATTGTCAAAGAATTTGTTACTAAAAATAATCGAGTTAGTTTTCGAGAAAAGTTCGTATTTTGTGTATTAAAATATCGATCAGTATATCAAATATTTTTCGTTTTTATCAGAATGATATTAAAAGATTAAAGTATTTTGTGACATAATAAATTAGTTGCAGATTTATCTCGCGGATAAGTTATTATGTTTTAATTTATGTACATAATTTAATCAATAATATAGTATATCGAAGCGTTGCGTATGGAAAATCATTCTACAGTTTCTTTTAATTTTTCTCATTATAAATTGCTATCTTTTTGTTCATATTATCAATTTGAAGACATTGTTTCAATAAATCATTAATATTTTTCTTTTATTGGAATTATATTCAGAAGTATGCACATGCATTCTCTTATAGCTTATATTAGGTGTAATAAAAAGAAATCCATTATTTTTCCATTCAATTTCATGCAAAAATAATGGATTTCTTTTTACTACACCTAATATATAATATATATAATGTGAAATTATAAAATGGTATAGGGATCGGACCGTGCGGCAGTAAAACTTTTATGATTGCAAAGTTGCATTATTTTCAATTTTTATATTTTAATTATCGTAAATCAAGTTGGTACAGGACGTGTGATAGAATTTATTTAATAAAAAGATTAGTTCCATTTTGGGACTATCTACAAGAAGGATCGGTTATAAAGTTTTTAATGTAAATAAAAGGTTCCTGCTCTCCGTTGTCGTATCCTTTATCCTCTCAATGCGACCAATTGAAATCGCACATGCACACTCACACTTTTAATTACAGTAGTTAATTGCTTGAAAAAATATATTTTAATCCTTAACCAGCACAATGGGTCCTTAAGCGAGTAATTCTAAAAGCGACTTACATCTAGTTACAACAGCAGCGACGAATTATGAATATATTAAGTATGCTATTATCAAGAATATTGTTTGGTTAAACTGATTATTAGCTGATCTCTCATCGAAGTTTCTTATTCACCTTTTGTTTCTATTTTCCTCTAATTTAAAAATATGTAATTATATTTTCAAAGTTTTTGAATTCTTGTATTCTCCTTGGGACCGTAAAAAAATCTATTCGAGTAAATATATGAGATTAATAATTAGGTTTCTCTCACGCTTTCTCTCTCTCTCTCTCTCTCTCTCTCTCTCTCTCTGTCTCTTTCCGCCTCTTTTTCTCTATCTTCGTTCCAAGTGTTATAATTAAAACAAATAAACTATGAAAATATATTTTTTTATGTACATGTTTTTATGTGTGTAATCATCACGTTCTCTTATATTCAAAACCTCAATTTAATGAATTTAGCGAGGGATTCAAGAGTCCAATGAGGGATTCAAGAGTTAATTATCCGTGACCTCGCCATATCAAATGCATAACTTCACCATACTGATTAAGGATTAATGATCGGGTTTCTGCTCTTGTTGTTGATTACAACGGAACATGCAATACGATATGTTCGTAAACCGAGAATGAATCGGATTGCATATATAGAGTACAGATATATACATATCTGCCATTCTACCAAGAACATTAAAGCTAAAACCCCTAAAGTTAGATTCGATAAAATCACAGGTTTAGAATTTATAATGTGTCACGAATTGACAGACTTCAACTCTATATTTTTATTGTGTTCACGGAGTAATTACACTAAGATGCCCTTCTTTCTTAATCTTAGTCGTAAGCATAATTACGGCGAGAATTCTGTTTCTTCTTCCTTTTTCTTTTTTTCTTTCTCCCGATCTGATAAGTGTAGAGAGATATTTACATGCAAATATACATCAAATTGGAGGAATGAGAATATAGTTACGTGCGTTTCTCAACCGCGTCGTCGTTTTCAAGGATAGGAAAAACCGATAGCATCGTTGTCGCGTGGATGATCGTAATGATCGTCGTTGATCACGCACTACGTTTGATAAAATTCTTTAGGCATTTAGGTGCATCGATGATGGAGGGTGCGCATGTATACAAAGATCTGCAGATCTGAGAAGATCTGAGAGGGAATGATTTACTAGACGCTTAACTTTATTAGGAAAATATCAGATTGGAACGAAAGTTCATAGCGCTATGAATTTTTGTTTCAATAATTTCATAAGTTAAAAAATACCGTTTTACTTTTTGTGAAGATCGTAAGAATTCTCGATTAATTGCGAGATTCCTATTTTTCTCTCTATTATCCTATTATAGAATATTAATATTTTAATATTAATATTTTCTGAAGACAATTACTATGTCACTTGAAGGATAATTTACATGCTAATACTTGATTGATAACGGCGACGTTATCTATATAGGCTGAATTGCCTATGATAACCGAATATCCTTTAGTCACACTCACGGAGCTTTTAATTAAGGAAAGCTGACATAGCTGAGAATATCAAGGAAATACACACAGAGCTTTTCGTTTTCGTTCGCACCCTCGATCAAACGAGCACACAATCGCGCGATATATCATTGATCAAAACTTAGATCAATATGATCGGAATTCTAGTCTACATACAAATATACGTATATATATATATATATATATATATATATATATATATATATATATTTTT
>Ga0157364_1004094_pt1 | contig 14436 bp, 9 predicted proteins | sample AttsexASBM2_FD_111476 | JGI IMG/M metagenome (GOLD analysis project Ga0157364, IMG submission 111476) | Fungus gardens microbial communities from leaf cutter ant in Ribeirão Preto, State of São Paulo, Brazil - Atta sexdens ASBM2 | ecosystem: Host-associated > Fungi > Mycelium > Unclassified ... | reverse complement strand
GCGATTAATTTATCAAAAAATACATTATATTATTATATTTTGTTAAAGCAGAATAATTTTTTGTCGTACAATACAAAAAAGCAAGATTAAATTAAGGACTAATTAGAATAAATTTTCCAGCGATTCGAGCAACTCTATGGTTGGATTAATCGCTGATTAAATTGATTGAAGTCTTTTTATTTTTTTTATTTTTGCACTAGAACTTTTTTGATCGTTTTCGCCAAACATACATCTTTTATTTGAAGTTCCAAAACTATAGAAAACCGATCATAAACAACAGACTATAGAAAAAAAACTTATAGAAAATAAATCTTTTGTATTGTTTTGTATTATGCAGTACATGCAACTCCACATAAAGAATGAGGCATTTCTTTGAAAAGAAATTTATGAATTTGCTATTGTTACCCATATGGCTCATTTTCACAATATAGAGTTATCTAAATATATAGGATTACCTAAAGATTACCTAAAGATAACCAAGAAATTCATGAATTTCATTAATGAATCTGTTGTAATCTTTAATCTTTAGGTAATCCTATATATTGTGAAAATGGCACATGTAACAATAGCAGATTCATAAATTTCTTTTCAAAGAATTGTCTTATTTCATTCTTCAATATGTGGAGCTGAAAATGTATGCATTGCATGATACAAAATAATACAAAAGATGTGTTTTCTATAGTTTGTTTTTTATAATTTTAGAACTTCAAATAAAAGATGTATGTTTAATATTTGGCGAAAGCGATCAAAAAAAGTTCTAGCAAAAATAAAAAAATATATTCGAACTGATTTAAAATTTATACAAAAGAACGGATAAAAAGAGAAAAGAAAGAAAAAGAGAAACAGAGGGAGCCATTATTCCATTAAGCGAGCCGTAATATTTTCTCCTTAAGAATTAAAAAACACATAATTACATGACAAAACATATAATTACAAAAATAGATAATAAATAATGCGTTGTGATAAGGTGATTTGATAAGAAAGATAAGAAAGAGAGAGAAAAGTAGTCGACAACTACGCACTCTCACGGTGCGCTAGGGAATTTTCCAGTCGGTCGGTGATCGCGACCATCGCGACGGTCGAGGTCCCCCCAGTCGCAGGGAAAAACACCGCCTGTGGGTGCCGGTAGCGCCGGGCGCGCCGGGTTCCACGGTGCCGATCACAGCGCTCGTGAAAACGCGTCGTCAGGTTTACCAGCGTCCGCCGCCGCGGCGACAGAGTCAACATCCGGCGACGCAGAGATGCGCACGTTTCGGCGCTCGCTCGGGGGAGAAGGACGCCGCGATCGCGATTTCGGAACATGAAAGTGAGATGAATGGTCGCGATCCGAGGACGAGGGTCTGAGGAGCGCTGGGCTTCCGGGACAGGACAATCCGCGAGGGCGATTCGAAATTCGCTGTCTCGTCCGTGCGCTTGTCCACGATTATTTCTTAGTGTCGTCGCGTACTCACGACCATCATCATCACCATCATCATCATCATCATCATCATCATTGCTGTCGCCGTTGATCCATTGGAGGACGGTCGCGACAGAACCGTGCCGATTCGCTGTGCGCTGCGCGTTTCACGTGAGTGCTATTGCTGTTGTATCGAGAACGATACGATCTCGTAATAGGGCGGGTTATTCCCAAGCTCCGCATACTCCCGCTTGACCTGACTTGCGAGGACAACGAAGCCGGAGCCGCCGCCGCCGCCGCTGCCGCCGCCGCCGCCGCCGCCTCCGCCGCCGCCGCTGTCGTCGCGTGCATCCCACCCCCGATCCGCGCGGCTCCATTATCCCGGCGACACCGTCGCCGCGCCGAGGGAAGTAGGGAATCGTCTCGCGGGTCTCGCATCTGAAGCGGCGGACCGGTCCTTTCCCGTCTCCCTGCCTCACCCCCTACCGTCGGCGACCCGGCGAAGCTAGGCTTGCCGCGAGACGACAGCAAACACGGCGTGGACACATCGGACACGAGGTACATCAACGCAGCACCGCTTTTATCAGCCGCTTCGGCTCGCGAACGAATAATCGCAGAGGGGTAAAGGAGAGGGTTAGGAAACAGCCAGAAGTGGCACTGTGCGTGTGCGTGTGTCCTAAAAGGGACACGGATATCTATAGAGAACGGAGAGGGAATCAAAGAGATCTATGTAGACGACACATCGGGGAATGTACGTCGGTTGTTCCGAGCTCCGAGCGAGAATGTATCCGGCGTTCACTGTCGCCTATCAGAGCCAGAGTCTAGCTGTTTGCATCTTGCCTGCGCGAGAGCTACAAGAGAGGAAGAAGCCTGAGAGAAAGACAGAGGCGAGAGAGCGAGAGAGAGAAAAACGCGTGCTCGTCCATGAAGGGAAATCAATTTTGGGCGCGTTGAACCCCTCTTGAGTCGATCGGAGGCAACAAACGCATTGATGATGTTAAACAAATCTTATTCTTTTCTTTTTCAGTCTATCCGGTGGACCGTCACGTATATCTCTTCTCGGTCCGCACGTCTTTTCTCCTCGGGCTTCGGGCTAGACAACGCTACGCGAGACGCCGTTTAGTATTAAAAATACGACGCGCTAGATATCTGTCCCGAGTGAGACAGGACACTTCTCCGATGACGATCAAATACGCGTGATGTTTATGTTTTTCCTCGCGCAGGAAGGGAGGGGACGGTTAGAAGGGCAAAGAATAGAAAATCCTGTGTTTTGTGTTTGATCGAGATTCTTTGTTGTACGACTCATCGTCTTCCTGTCAAAAACACAGAAAAAGACGACCGTTTCCGGAAGCGTTTGATTCACGGTGCATTATTAATTTACATCATCGCGTTTTCAACACTCTGAACTATTTTCGGTGTACTTTATAAGATCTGTTTACTCCACTTTATTTGTTTTGCACATATGACATTAGTTTTCACAAACACGCACACATACACAAAACTCGATCTATTAATGTTTCTCCTTCCTTTTGCAATGGATTTTTATTTATGCATTATATGACTATAGCAAAACGAAGATAGAAACGCAATGTGTATTTTCAATAAGGAAACGCAATGTGTTTTCAATAATGGAAGTGTAATAATAGAGCATAGTAGAAGCTCTATTATTACACTTCCATTACTATGTCTTAAAATTAGTTTTGCTTTTATAATGTTTGTCCTTTTGTCACTTATTTCCATTAAATTTATAATTTGCAAAAGTTTCTATGTAATTAATAAAATATATGTTTTGTTACAGAGTCATGTCGTCAGGAGCAGGTTCCAGTGGAACTGGGCGAGGTCGTGGTTCCTCCTTGGCAGACAATAAACCAGACAGTAAAGAAGCTAAGCCAAATCCAAAGATGTCGAAAGCTTTAGGAACATCCGCTAAGAGGTAGAGCAATAGAACCATATTTTGTGATAATATTATAATAACATGTATTTATTTTAACATTACAATAATTTGTGATTACTAAATATTTTTAATATTAATATTTTAGGATACAGAAAGAACTGGCAGAAATTACGCTAGATCCACCTCCCAATTGCAGGTATAATACCATTGTCATTGATTATAATTCTTTTTGAAATAATATTTTGCAGAAATAGTTACATAATAATATGAATTATAGAACATAGCATTATAGATTATAGTTTTATATTTTACTTATGAGAATAATATATAGATAATAAAATTAATTGTTGATTAACATCATTTTACAGTGCAGGACCAAAAGGTGATAACTTGTATGAATGGGTTTCTACCATATTGGGTCCTCCAGGTTCGGTTTATGAGGGTGGTGTATTCTTTCTTGATATACATTTCTCGCCAGAATATCCTTTTAAACCTCCTAAGGTAAGTTGATAGTTCCATTAATTTTATATTGTGAGAATAATATTTATTTATACAGGATTATAACAACAACGTCAAAGTGAAGAAAATAAATAAAAGTATTATTTAAATTATTGTCATTTTTCTATATAAGACTTGAAATATGTGTATATTTTAAATAAATATTTACATTAATATTTATTACATAATAATTATCTGTATAGAGGTTAGTAAATGTTGCAATATTAGTAATTCCTTGCATCTAAAACATTCTTAGAAAATTTACAATTATTTAATTTATTTTAGTAAAATAGAGAGCGCGACATACGTTTTAATAATTATGTTTCAAAAATGTGTTGCTCTACAGGTTACATTCCGAACACGCATCTATCATTGCAATATAAATAGTCAAGGAGTTATTTGCTTGGACATCTTAAAGGATAATTGGTCTCCTGCGTTGACAATTTCAAAAGTCTTACTGTCAATATGTTCCCTTTTAACAGACTGCAATCCAGGTAAGCGCATTATTTATGAGAATTTATTTAAAATTGATGTATATATATTGATGTATGATATATATATATATTGTAAATAATGAATAAATTTATAATATCTTGTTTGTTTTTAAAATAACATTCTCTTTCTTTAGATAACAAATTTTCTTTTGACGTAATTATGTATATCTTAAATAATTTTATCTTGCAGCTGATCCACTGGTAGGTAGTATAGCCACGCAATACCTACAAAATAGAGAAGAACACGATCGCATAGCGCGGCTTTGGACCAAGCGCTATGCTACATGAGCATATTCTTTATTCATATTAAACTCCTATTAGTCTCATGCCAACTTATGATCATTGCTGCTCTCATACAACTTGTCTCATATGTAGCCTGTACACATCCTTATGATCATGTTGGTCAGAAAACACAAGTGAGCAAAGACCGTTTGAGATCAGCTCAAACATGATTGTGATGTGCTTTTATGTAGAGTATGTAATGTGCCTAAGGACGGATGAATGTGCGTGCAAGTGTTTAAATAGTGTGCTAGGGCATAACGAGACAGGAGTTTTTCACTTAAAAGTTACAATGAGATAGTATTTAAATGGATTGTATTGTTTACAAAAACAATACCACGCACAATGCTGCTAATGTTTCTAGAATAGGAGATAACATGAACAATATTGATAATCTAAACTGTAAGTAATTAATAGATATATAGGCAATAAGACGTAAACGTAGAGGCCCATTTTTCCATACTTGAACTCGCATATTTTTATATTGAATTGTCTTAAATTTAAATTATTATGTTCATACATGTGACACCTGACTCAAAATACAGGTTAATAGCATGTAATTATAATTTAGCTATGCTGCAAAATTATCGCATACAATTTTGTGTTCATAATACAGTAATTGTAATGTTCTGCATGAAGCAGACATTAAGATTATACTTGCGTATCAGACATAATTCAGTTGTCTGGGCCCACCCGCAAAAATATATTGTAATTGTAAATAAATATTATTTACTGTATACTTATACACTGGTACATTCAAGAAATCTTATAATTCTGACCTGGATTTATGTTCTGTCTATATCATATACATGTATGCATAATTAATGTTTTAATGATTGCACTGATAATTCTGGTTCACTAATTCTGATTAGCGATTTCTTATCCTTTTATATACTGGATGATCCGAAATTCATGAATTTGGAGTACAGGACATAATATTTTATGCTAAAAGAAACAACTTTTTCCTTTAGCAAAATTGCGTCCAATAAATAATTTTTGTGCTTATTTGTTAACTTCAATCTGTTCTCCTGCAAAAACTATTTATGGTACACAATTTTGCTAAAGGAAAAAGTTGTTTCTTTTAGCATAAAATATCATGTCCTGTACTCCAAATTAATAATAAATCTAAAATAAATAAATAATATCCAAATAAAATATCATGTCCTGTACTCCGAATTCGTGAATTTCGGATCACTCTGTATATTATAGCTTAATTTTTAACGTAAGTAGAAAAAGAAAATTTTAATGATTGGCGCTAACCAATGTTGGTGCAATCCATTGCGTTCTTAGACTTTTTATCTTATATTATTTTATCTGAAGGGATACTTACATATCAATTTTGTTGCTTGAACTCTAAAGTCCAAGCATGCTAGAGATACTTTTACTCTCTTCAATGTTTCAGGTATATGTACGTCTCCTGAATAATTTCTCGTAGGTTTTTATATCATATGAGATCAACAAGGTGATTAAAATCACTTTGTACATATCTGTTCTAAAATATAGATAGTTGCTTAAAAATATCGGGTAGTGTGAGTGTAATTATAGTTCAATGAAAAAAAAATGATGAAGCAAAGGAAAGAGGAGCTTGCTCGATGAATATTGATATTGTACAGTTTATTGTGTAAAATGTAAACACTCTGCATCCTTTTCGTCGCGAAATTCGAGGAATGTAAATATTGCGTGAAATGCATGTGCAAAATATGCGAATCGCGTAAGTTCCTATTATAACAAAAATTGAATAATTTTTAATTTAGTTGGCGAACTTTGGCTTTTTATATTTTGTAAGCCAATATGCAGTTTTACAACTTTATGAATTAAAGTGGAAGATAAGTTTTGATCCTGCCTCGGAATTGTAAATAGATCATTATGCATAAGATAATACATATATATGCCCGCGTGCATTTGAAAATTATCAGAAGAAATATGGATTTCTCGTTATTTCTAAAAATGTGTGTTATACATTAACTGGAAAATGAAAGCATGCTCTTTTAAAATCGATCTGAAAATAGAAGCGCATTATAAAGTCTCTTTTGTAAAAAAGCATGGGAAGCAAGGGAAAAGCCTCGTGGCATTTATCTGCACAGTTTCGATGATCTAAAATTACAATACGCCGGGAAGTCAGTTGATCCATGAACACTCTTTTATTTGCGTATATAAAAAGTATGAATGTCAAAGAAAAAAGCAAATGTACGAAGGTCAGTCTTATATTGGTAAACAATCTTTTAATGATATAACGAATGAAATACAATTTATTATACGCTGACTTCTTCAGTAGTTATTATTGTTACCTTTCCTTATCTTTTCTTAGAAATATTCTTTTCAATTACATTCTGCGAAGTTTAAATTTAAATTGAATTTGTAAAGGTGGAAAGAGGATTTTGATTGAAAACACTAGTTAGTGTCATTAAATTTATTAGTATACATAAAAGCTAGATGAATATGTGCTAAGGACATGTTGGCTCCTAAAATGCCGTAAATTAGATACTGTAATAACGAAATTACATTTGTATCACGTTAACGATACTAATAATTTACCTTTATAATAAAAATAATACAAGCAGCCAAAATAGAATTTAGTACAAAGTCATTTGTATATTTGTGTATATGAGTGTGTGTGTGTGTGTGTGTGTGTATGTGTGTGTGTGTGTGTGTATAATATATATAATATGTATATATTGTATGTAAAATATACCAATGTTAGTTAATACTGATTACAATAATCTTTGTCAGTCTTTTGCATTGTCTGGTACAATTAATACATACAGAGTCTAAAATTTTCAATTAAAATCTCTGACAAACACAGACGATTTTATAATCAAAAGGAGCAAACGTTTTGGACAAGTGCTAGTTTCGAAGCTATATTGCGCATGATCGGTAGATTAATATAATTGAAATGCTTTCTAATCTCTATTAACTTATAACATAAACGTTACTATATTAGGCACACTTTAATATCTCATAGCTATTATTTCTATGTTTCTGCATTTATGGTTTATCCTACGGACGTTCATGTTTATTTCTGAGATCTTGTGCATTTCTCACTGTGTACGTGTGTGTATGTGTGTGCCGATGGTAGATTTAAATTATTTCAACATTATTGTAAAATAGTAAATATATCAATACTCTTTGTTCTTACATATAAATTATTTGCAATAAATACGTATCTCCATTTTTTTAGACATATACGTTCTAATAACGTTCGGTATATTATATATCTAAAGGAATGTTATAAATTTTCATGCATTTGTATACACAAGACTACAGAAACTTACATAATTCAATTTGAAATGTGGTACTTGAATTCGTGAAATCGACAAGACGCAGTGAAATTTCTAAAACTTTTTCTCTTTCATCTGTTACGTATAAATCTAAAGAGTACTGTGCATTTTCGATGTACTTAAACGCACATAATGTTATTTAATAGCATCCAATTGGCATCAATTTTTAAATTACATTAAAAAATGTTTCTCCTTTAAATGGAAGCAAATATAAATAAGTAGTTTTATATCATCGTAATTCATTCTTATTTAATTTTTTTTTCCAATATTATTATTGAAAGCTCTTTTAATACTGGAAAGTAGAATCCTATGAATAAAGTTCAAGAAGTCTTTTTATAGATTTTAATGCATCACATAATTGTTTTAAATCATTTATTTCTTTTCAGAAATAACTTGTTATTCACAATCAGTAAAAATAATGTCAATCTTTTTACTTTGGTCCCAAACATGAATGAACTTAGCACTAAACATGCACAAATGTTTTTGTAGCAATAGACTGTCAATAGCATATAATACAATGAAGCGCAAGAATCTGAATCAATATCAGAGTTCACTGATATTACAAGCTAAATTATTGACAGGATAGAGCTAGCTTCATTTGATACTCCATTTAAATTGAGCTAAATGTTAATATGCGCTAATTTTGTTACATCATTGGTACATAATGTACAGAATTTTTGTGTACCTGATATTACATAATGACACTATATATACACGCATATATATTTCACGGGGCACCGTCGATTACGAATAAGAGTACACTGCCTTTTCTTGTTTTTCTTCGTAGAACACAGAAAATTATTATAAATTTAATACAAGATTACTCTACAACATCGTATATATTATAAGTATTAGAGACTGTATTTTGTCGAGAGAGAAAAAGATGAGGAGGCATTAAAAATAGATGCCAAGATTGCATGTACTCAAATATAATATATACTATTTTATGTAATATTAAATTATCAGAACACAAGTTTGCAATTAACCATTACACAATTTGCTCATTCTGCACTCTGAGGAAGATTATGCAGAAATAGCTCATTCTTTTTTGTTCGTTTAAATCTGACAAAAAATTAAGAGGAATGATGGTTACATTGAATGCTATTTCTTATAATGATACAGATTGTAAATAATTCGCAAAATATTATCAAACTTCGTACAAACGTATCACATGAAAAAATAGATCAGACATTACATCATGGCACATTATTTTACAGGCACCTCATTGTACGTGTGCCAAAATTGATGAAAATTTCACTGGTAATTTCTGTAAATAGGATCGCATACATTTTTCGATTAATTGTTCTCTTTCTTTTTTTTTGCTTTCATATTGCATGTGATATATATTTTTGGCAGATATTGGCAGTAATTTGATGTTAAATTTAACAGGATATATTAATATTCAATGCATATATTGCTATCCAGTTTGTTTTTTCAGTTTATAAGAAAAAGCGAAGTAAAGAGAGATGCCAATTCGCGTTCTCTCTAAAGTATGTAATTTCATGGATTACATACATATATACCGAAACGTCACTAACTTAAGGTATCGCTGTACACTAAATACTTGTGACATCATTCCTCTTTGAGTATATATTTAAGCACAATAAGAATGATTACGGTCGTAATGAATCTACAAGTATTTATTAATCAATGTATGATGAACAATATTATGAAAAATGCCTCCTAATTGATGGCAGATCAGTGTGCTGTGGTTTCGCTGTAAGTAAAAATATTAAATCACTAGGTATGAACATAAAATATTTGAAAAAAAAAACATCTAGTTTTACGGCATATTAAGCAATATAATTTCGTATATATGTATATAGTACAAACAACGGAAAACAAAAGATAACACTTCAATTTTTGTGTGTTACTATTAAAATATAGATTTTAATAACGAGAGTATTTTTATTACCAACATTGGCTTAAAATGACACTTTATAATCAAGTTGAAGCAATTCTATTGCTGTTTAACTGAAATATAAATTCTGTTGTTGAAATAATTTTGTTATAAATTACGCTTTACTATAATTTTTATATAACATGAACAACTATTACGTTTTGTCTATTTCTATACACTTATACATCTTGTAAGACATTTTTCATGATTGTAACACTATGTAAACTTTACATTGTGGTAAACAACAAAATATCTTAATGTTAGATATATAGTATTTCTTGCTTTGTATTGAACGCACAGCACGCGCGCAGCAACATATACGTGTAATTAACATGCAATTGCAAATTGAGGCTAACATTTCTCTTTCAATTTGTTAAACATGGAAATTTTTCATTAATCTGAAGAGTACCATTCAGCCACAAATTAGAATATACCAAAAAAAAAACAAATTGCGCATTGACACATGTTACTTTCAATCACAGTTTCTTTGCAGTTCACAAGTATAGTACATCCTATTAACTGGTTAAAGTATAATTTTCTCTTTGAATGGATTGTATAACATGCAATAATATATAAAGGAAATGCCCTTCATCATACACCATTGGGTTAATGTTGAGAAGATATATTCACGTATCTTAATACTTCATTTTTTTCTTGAATTATTTAATTAGTGTAGTAGACTTTCTTCATTTGACATCGTAAATTTTATTTGTCAAAGATATATATGTATACATTTTTTCAAAATATTAAATTGTACCAAAAATAAACATATATTTACAATATAATAATAATGTATAAATATAAGAATAAAAGAATTTTCTTTTCGTATTTAGTTCAGTATTTACTCTATATATATATATATATATATATATATATATATATATATATATACATATATGTATATATGTATATATGTATGCACGCATTTTGTGCTCTGATGAGCTTCTAAAAAAATTATATATATATATACGGAAATATGCTCTCATAATATGATATCGATTCAAAAACAAAATGAAGTCTTAAGAAATATGAATGTTCTTGTAACTTGAAGATGATACTGCTGAATATTATAGCAGAGCCTCGACAACAATATCAATATACACTACATCATGCGAGATATTATGAAGCAAAAATATATGGAAACGACAAAAATACACTTTTGCTAATAAGCTAAACAATTATTCACGTGAAGCAGACATCAAACAAAAAGAAGCTTTTAACGCATTTTATATTTTGTATATAGATTTATATTTTATATATAACTTTATTATCGATGTATGGTTATCGTGGCTCAACTATAACAGTATCACAATGACACTAAACAAATTATATATATATATATATTTATGAAAAAAAATGTATGATCTCCGAGCGTAACACAGATATTCTGTTATCATTAATATACAAAGTTGTTCGAGAGCCTATTGTAAAAATATACAAAACATATACGTGTGTGACATTTTTATGTCTGATAAGGCCCAGATACCAAAATAGCAGTGAGATTCTTTGGAGATCTTTTTAAATATGTTTTTACCTATCACGCACTCTTTGATGAAAAATAATTAACGGTTTCTTTGCAATGTGTTAAAAATAGAAGCGATAAAAGAAAGAAAATTTTTTTGTAATTGTGCATGGTTAAATGGTAACGAAATAAGGGAAAAAAAATAGTGACAGCTTGTGTAAAAGATCAGGTTTTATACAAGTGCATTTTAGGCTTGTTGCAATGAAAATTTGTGTCTATCAGCTTACACAGTCTCATACTCGCGGCGAATTGAGCGAGCCAGACAGCACGCAAAGACTACTCCAATCAACTGAAAAAAAAAAGAATAATTATTGTTTCATTTTTCCAGATAAGTAAATTTAACCTTTGCTCATTAATATTGCTATTATTTGTATATACATTGAAATGTTATATGTCTTTAATGTTATTTATATAACAAATCTGTCTCTTTTATTAATGTATAGTAGTGCCTCATATCTAAATCACAAGTATTTTATTTAATATATACTTCATAATACTAAAACGGTAGTTTGAATCAGAACTTACTTGTATGAGGGCTACCCCTATGCCCACTCCTCCCAAGATCATAGCATTATTTTCTATAGCAGATTGCAGTTTCATCATGCAGCCGTCACTGTTCACATGAATGGAATTCAAGTCGCAACGCGATTGAGCAGGAATCTCTTTGCAGCAGGAATCAGGAACAGTATTATCACGGAAACCAACATGGAGCCAGTCTGCAGGGTTATTCATACCGCAGCATTGTAACTAAAATCATATTTCAATTGTCAGTTAATTACAAATTCCATTAACGACATACAATAAAATTAGTACGATACTTATCCATTATTATACAATTATAATTGTAATGTTTTATATAAATAATTTAGTAAACTTACATCGTGCTGCATGATGTCCCATGAACGACGAATATCTGGATTAAGCTCATATTGTCGCAAAGTATCATTTAGACGATTTTCTAACATATTAGCGACTTCTCCTCTCATCATGTAACCTGTGATTCCAGCACCCAATTCCAGAGCAAATATCAGCAGCAGCAGAACCGAGAACTACAGTAAATAAAAATTATTGTACAGGTGTACTATATAGGATAATATATTTTAACAAACTGTCATATAAAATAAGAGCTTTCTGATTTAATTATACTTATTTAAAAATTATACTTATTTAAAAAGATAAATCCAAATCTCGTATTGTCGTACACGAAAAAGAAATAATACTATAGTTTTAATTAATAGTATTTAAATAATACTGTTTTTGAAGAATCATACCGTTATTATCATGCAATGATTTTCTTTTACAGCGCCGCAGCATCCAAAGAATGATACAAGGAAGACTATGACACCGACTACTATCATTAAGAGTGGGGCTGCAAAGAACCAACTATCCACAAAGTTGCTGTACCCGCTGTAAACAACCAGAATCACACCGCCTACTGAAATAAATACGATGCCGGTGATCTGAAATAATACATAAAATACGTTGACTGTTAATCTTTTCATTTAAGTGATACATTATTTTTGTATGCACTATAACATATTTATTACTATACCATAACACAATATAATACGAATATTTCTCAAACAGAACAACAAATCACGATAAAGTCAAAATGACATTAAAATAAATTGGAAATGATTGAAAAAAGATTTTTAAGATTTTGGCATCATAATGACTAATTGTTTTGCTTAGGTTATATTTATCTTTTACTCAATTCTATTTTTACATTATTAAACGCAGTTTTATATTTTTACAGTTTCACGTTTTATCATTATATTGATAAGATACGATAAGATAAAAATTATAATAGTTTCTTCAATAGTAAGAAATTTATACAACTTATACTTATATATATATATAAAATTTAAATCGGAAAAAAGAAGATTGATGTAATTTTTTAAAAAACTACGAAGAACTTGCTATAATTTCAAATCTAGTTTCTGCATTTTGAATTTAGGTTAAATTATATGTTTTTTATTTTATAATTATATTAGCGCTTACTTTCAAAGTGCGCGCTTCTAAAATAAAATCTTTAATGAAAATCATTATATTAGAACTTCAAGATACAATATTTGTAGAGAAACTTTCTGCCTATATTATTCTATAAATACATAATTAACAAAAATCTTAGCGCGCTCATCAAATTTGATGCCCTAGAAAAATATCTTTATGCTTCCTGTTCAGAGATGAGTTGCAATCGACACCTCGAGTCAGAACAGATATTCGATTCTTTTCTTCTGTGCTAACAGCTTAACTTTAAATGGAAATCATGATCGCGTAAGAGCCACATTGTTTACGGGAAACGCATAAAATTGTTATAATTATGCCAAGTAACTTTCAACGAGATACCTTACTGCGCGAGAATGACTCTCACGAGTAGATTACGAAAGTAGCTTTAGTAAGAAACTATTGTATAACTTATAAGAAATTCATTGTTATATGAAAATTAGAAAGGTAATTTTGTTATCTGAATATTGCATAAAAAACTCCAGATATTCTAGGTGAATATCTCTATTAATGTAAATCTATAAAAGTTTTTGATGTACAAGCTGAATCGCCAAACTGAGCGGTTAAATTCAATGATTCTTTATCTGCGATATATTTTATTTTATAGATATTAGATAAGATACCTAATATATATATATATATATATATATATATATATATATATATATATAATAGAAATAATCGAGTGAGAATCTTTGAAATTACACACTGACACAAACACGTATAATTAAACGGTGGATCTACAGTTAATTAGTATTATAATCTTAGAAATTGATTGCTGGCCAACTATCTAATTTATCGATTTTGATCAATCCTGACTCACCAATTACCCTTCAGACTCGCTGAGTACAGATTATCAATTCACTGTAGACTCACTGTAACTTTCAAATTTCGCTTTCTTGCGTCGTCATTGCGTTCCAGAAAGAATCGGCTTATGCCTGTTTTAATATAGATTAACTTTAATCTCGATTTAATATGCTCTTTATTTTCCAGAATTAGAATAAGATGACAAGTAAGTTGAGCCGAGATTAAAATTGATCTACATTGATGGAGAGATAAATCCTCCATTAAAGATCTTTTAATAAAGTTTGACGTGGATTTTTTACGAAAGGAAGGTGTGTGTGTGTGTGTGTGTGTGTGTGTGTGTGTGTGTGTGTGTGTGTGTGTG
>Ga0157364_1004092_pt1 | contig 14437 bp, 7 predicted proteins | sample AttsexASBM2_FD_111476 | JGI IMG/M metagenome (GOLD analysis project Ga0157364, IMG submission 111476) | Fungus gardens microbial communities from leaf cutter ant in Ribeirão Preto, State of São Paulo, Brazil - Atta sexdens ASBM2 | ecosystem: Host-associated > Fungi > Mycelium > Unclassified ... | reverse complement strand
TGGAATTTTGAATAAAAATAAATATTTAAGTATTCTAAAAGACAATTTAATAAAAAGTGCTAATAATATGAATATACGAGATAATTTCAAATTTTATCAAGACAATGATCCAAAACATAAATCGCGAATAGTGCAAGAATATTTACAACTGTCCAAGTATTACATCCTCCATCATAGTCATCAGATTTAAATCCTATAGAAAATTTATGGAATTTATTAAACTGTAACATTCGGATTATGTCTAGAAGATCAAAAGAAGAACTAAAATTAAAACAGGAATGGACGCGCATTACACCAGATTATTTAAAAATTATTTCTAACGTGCCTAAACGTTTGCAGCTTGTTATTAAACAAAAAGGTTATCCAACAAAGTATCATTAAAATTATTATCATTTCATTTATAAATATTTATATTCTATTATTATATCTTGTTAAGTGTCCGAATATTTTTGCGATATCAGAATTAAGCAAAATTCTGTCTATAATTTAATATATATTTAATATGTATAATTTAATATATATTTCGAAACTGTACCTCTAAATAGTAATTATAGAAATAAAATTTATATTTCTAATAACTCTAATGAATTTTTCAATTTAAAACAAAAGCCATAAATTTCTTACTCCAACAAAAATTATGTTCAGAAGGTAATAATTTCTAAAGTATCATGTCCGAATTAATCGAGTCACTGTATATGATATATTTGACTTAAATGTATACATTCTTCAATGAAAGAAAAAAATACTAAACTATATAATTTAGTCAAGTTATTAATTTTTTTTTCAAAGTACAGAATATTAGAAATATAATATTTTTGCGACTTTAAAGAGAAGGAAATTGTGCAATATATACTGACAATATAAACATTTTTGCAAAAAAATTACATTCATCGTTTGACCTATTCCTCATAATAATCTTATAAGATATATTTACGAAATAATTCTATCTCAATTAAGTTAAATATTCTTACCCATATTATGCAATATTATTTTATCAAGGCAAAGTAAGAAGTGATTACAGCTGAAATAAAATTGAAAAATTTTCTTACCAGCATCTAGTAAGAAATACGATTCGATATTAAGAAATCAACTTTCGTCAGGCGAAAGTAAGAATTCAATAAGAAGAGTCCTCACAAAGATACATATATAAAATTCGTCTGGCGTTTCTAGGAGATCTTTTTTGGCCGTGTCAGTAAGTTTGAAACAATAAGTTATAAATATTGAAATCTGCCTACAGTTCACCCGCCCTTTCCTTCTATCCCCACCCCGTCCTGTCCTAACAAAAACCTTTCGTCCGGGTCACGACCGATCGGTGCATTAGAGAGCCACGATGTCGCCCACGATGGCTTGTGTTTCTATAATGTAGACATCGTTAGCAGTATTCATGTACTAAATCGAACGAGGAAGATGTATGTGAGTATACGTGAGTGCGGAGATGCATTATAATACGTCGACACTGCCGACTCTTCGTGTTGTCGGAGCTAGTCAGATGAAAGGATTTCCGGTCCATTTTGCAAGATGCGAAATTGTCTGGCGGAACTTAAAATACGTCAAATAGAAAGGAAATCAATCCGTCATGCATTTTTTTTTAAGTTTTTATAATATTTTTAGTTTAATAAAGTTTCTATAAAGCTATAACACATCTAAACTACGATCTATTACTTTTCTTCTTAGTTTAAGTTAGCTTTTCCTTCTATTTTGCTTCAACTTTTCGCTGCACTATCACTCGCAAAAGTACATACGTGTGTGTACTTGCATAAATATATGTAAGCGTCCGTAATGCGATGAGTTTGGATTCGTGAGTTTGCTAAGCTCAAATGATTGTATGAATCACTGAGAGATTACCATGCATTTAAAAAATTACAGTTAATATTTCTAATTATTACGTGCTATGCTTTTGCGTTACTTGCTCGTGGTTAAAATGAACTTAATATGCTACCGCATAATAATATACTGATAATGATGTAAATAAATGAATAAATATGCATTTCGTGATTCAATGTTATTGATGCCTGTGCCTTTGAATACGCGGAATGATGACCATGCCTGCAAATAACCCATGGATACTAGTAGGAGGACAACGATTACGGGGTTACCTTGGTCAGAGGGTGTTCGATGCCCGATGCTGTAGGTACGAGGACTATAAATCATAATTAGGCTGCAAGCGGTAGCTGCGAAGTGGCTGCAGGCCCATTAGCAGCAACAATGCGCCCAAGCAGCTTAAGACGTCGTTGTTGCCAGAAGAAGAGTAACTCGACTCTCCATTTACTCGAGCCAGATCGTATCGAAGCTACGTAGCAGGACATTCGTGGTCAGAAAATAATGGATGCGAAACATGTAACGAATATTTGCGCACGATATAGACTGTCATTTATCCTTTTTAATGTGGTGTTAAAGTATTATACTTGAATATAAGTCCCGATGCATATCTATAATTTAAAGTCTAATGAATTTTATTTCATATACGTGTTAACCGCGTAGAATATGTTACTAAATATTTTTCTTTGAATTTTGAGATATCCACTGTCATCCCGAATTCCCTAATTTTTATCGTAGCTTCCTATAATACGGGGCAACGAGGGATTAATGCTAATTGGAACAAAAAAACTGTCTAAGTAAATGATAAAATTGAGTAGAAAATTTTCAATTTAGTCAAACGATCGAGCGTATAATCGTCCATTGAATGTAGAAAATCCTAGTTACTTTTTTCTTAAGCGTATTGGTGCATGAGATGTGCTATTCGAACAGGTTCTATAGGACGATGATTAAGCAATATTATTCTCGGTGTAAGAGCATTCGAGAAATCAAGCATAGCTTACGATAAAATAAAACATAAATAAATATAAGTCAATACTATTTTTATTTCTAAACAATTTCGTAAGCTCGTTTTAAGCTTAATTTTAAACAATTAATTTACAACAGTTTTCTTCTTGATTTCCAATAGGTAAATTTACGCGTTTCCTTTTTTAATGATATATTTGCATGCACACCCATGCAACAGCTATTATTTTTCTTCAAATCAAAATATCGCTGTTTATACAAGAGCCAGCGAGAAGAGGAGAAGCGCCTCTGTACGAGGAGGATCCAAGGAATCTCGGAGGCACGATCGAGGGCTGTCAGATTATTATAGTGAGTCGTCGATACTTGAGTCGAGTGCACGGAGATGAGTCTTCAATCCTTCTGACGCTGACGCTCCTCGATCGACGAGCGAAGTGGCCACAACGGATTCCATTCAGTCGATTGACGGTGGTCACCTTTGGTGGTCCGAAATTCCTTACACTCCAAATTACTTCCACTCGTAAGCGGAAATCGGCCGTCTACTTCGTTTGCGGGCAATCAAGGACCAGTCCCTCTCTGCTTCTCGTGCGAGCTCGATGCTGATGAAGCGCGGTTGAAAGATTCATCGAACCCTTCCCCCTCTCCACCCTCAACCCATTAGATTTTATTGCACCCATAATTATTTCTGTGCAAACTGAAACTGCCAGAGCTCGGGCTTACTTCGAATCTCAAAGATTAAAATTGTATCTCTCCTTTTATATTTGCTTTTCTATTTTATAAATATTTGTGCAGATTATGATGGCAAAATTTCATTAGATTTGAATTCAAAATATAAAAAAATGGGATACAAATATAATATGTTTACTTGAAATAATTTTACATATTTAGATATATTTTTATATATTTAATAAATAATATTTCTAAGTTCTGAATTATGAGCAAGTTTATATCGCGTGTTTTATTTGTAATAGCAATGACTAATAGAAAGTCACGTTATTTCGTGAACAACTCAGATGCTTGTGCATCGACGTTGAGTATTTCCCCGTCAAATGACGAATGAGTAGAAGTCATGACGAATTATTACGGCCAGTACACCATGAATCATACTGCCAGCATTTACCGCGAAGAATAACGAAGATCCGACCAAGCGAGTGTCTTAAATTTCATACCAGCACCTTCTCGCGACGGGTTGCACGTACATACGTCACGACTGCGTCGCGTCGTGTGTGAGTTCGACATATCTGATCGTCGACCGGCGGCGCAACGGATGCCGAGTCGATGATTCCAATCTCCTGTCAATGCCGCTCAACTTTGGCGGACCGGGCCATTTACTAGCCAGCAGGACGTGAATGATTCCCGATCGTGTTCGAACGTATAAGAGTTTGCCTCCTACGAGAAAAAGGCTTCGATTGGCTTAGATTAATTGTGTACAGCCGCTGGAACACGAATAAAAAAAAGTTTTTCTACAGTATACATACATGGCTCTCGTATTTTCTCAATAAATGTAATGTTTTTTTTTAATTCGATGTGATTTATGTAAAACGACAGCAATCTCTTACAGAAAAATATTTCACAATAATGTAATGACTAATTAATAATAATTTTGGTCACTCGCACTAAACTAAATTATTACACGTCAAAGACTGCTTTATTTAAAATATCGAAATGCAATGGCATAATGTAATCAACTTCAACAATGAAATAACACATATGTGTCCCATTAAGTAACATGACAATTAATACATCATTATTAGGTATTTAATCGTTGTACATGCTTTTATATTTAATTTTGCTAATTTCGCATGGCAGTTTTCAGTATGCTCTAATCTAGTGTAATACAAGCAAATTGCTACAAGTTTTTGCAATAATAACTCGATTTTATCATTGGTAAACACTGTCATGTTAATTTTAAAAACGATTTACGTGATTTCGCAAATATCTGCAAGAAATTAACTTTTAACGTCGTCGATATATTAATGGGCGATCAATGTTCTGCTCCGTTCTGCTAAAACTTCCGTTTAAGGGAGAGAAAACAAGTTTCTCCCGATTCACGAAGCGTTTAACGTTTCAATGGCCCGTGAAAGTTAAGCGGGAGGGGCACGACAAATTTTTCGGATATCGTCGATTTATCAAGTCGGAAACGATTCTTGAATCGGGGTGTCGTCGATGCCACCGTCTGACGTCGTCACTCGCGCATCCTGACGACAAGGACGTCGAGGTAGACGTCGACAACCATTAGTCGCCAGGCGATGTGGCCGACTATACCGGTCTGATGTATTTCGATGTTGACGGAAAACCTGTAAAACGGCCTCACGCCGGCTTACCGGGGATCTATTAGCGCCCGTTATAAATGGTCCCGTCACCTTCGCCGATGTCACCGGTGTCGCTGAAAGGAAATTGACTACTCATCCCCCTCTGGATGCCGACCCGAGACGCGTTCACTCTCACGTTCCTCCTCTCGCCTCATCTACTCGAGCCACGGATTTCGCCGGAAATCAAAAACGGCACGTTGCGTCCGGCACTTCGCCGCACGACTTCAGGAAACGATGTCAATTTCTTGATTTGATCTCTAGTAATCGAAAGGCGGCTGGCAGGAATTTACAGAGTGTCACGTAGGACGCGCTTGACGTATAGTTTGATTTTATTACAATTTCATTGTAATGTGAATTGTGTCATATAATATGTATATGAAAAATGATTGTGTAATGGAATTCCTGTTCTTATAAATAATTTGATAATAGAAAGTATACATGGTGCTATCAATTTATCCTGCAGAGATGCAGACTCTGGATTGACGCGAATCGTTAAACCCTAATCGCGTGTTGAGAATTCCAACGTGATATCAAGGATCATTACGCTCGCTACCGATCTGCGCGACGCAGGAAGCTTATCTATTCAAAGTGAGATTCAGAAGCGTATATACACACACACGCACACACGCACAGCCGTGCCTTTTAATATTCCGGTAGCCGGTGGCGAGCCAATAACGCTGGCGTTAAAATATGGTAATCGAGCCACGGGATCGGCATATCGACGGCTTGACAAACGATGCGACGCCCGGAGCATTGGACCACCAACAGATCGTGGAGCATCCGCGCTCGCGCGCGCTTCTCTTCTTCATTCTGCTTCTCTCTGTCTCCCCCCCCCCTCTCGCACTCAGTCAGCCCGCAATCATTTGTTATGTACGTGACTCGAAGCTGACTGCTATCCTGGCATCCTGCCATTCCTACGTCCTGCCGTTCATCGGCAGTATCGTCCGTCCAGAGTGCCTCCCAGTCCTAGTCGCACCTGGTCGCTTCGAGTGTATTTTGCTTCCGATTGAGGGATACAGCATAGTTCAAATTATAATAAATTAAATCTTTGACGTAAATTAGATCTTTCTTTTCTAAATCAACATTTGACGACTATATTTTTCGCTTTTTTTTTAATGAAAAAAAATAAATTGTAAAAAATAATAGATAAATTAAATACAATAATTATATTTTAAAATCACCGAAATTTTTTATTTAATATTGTTTGATTTGCAATTCTTGATGTTTAATTTAAATAATCAAACCGAGATCTGACTTGCGAATTCCATCGTTACTTCGATCATATCGTATACTTAGCAGAAGTAAAAGGAAGACAACATCATGCAACATATAGCTTATTCTTCTACTTTCTACAAGTAGAGAGTATGATCGAGTTTCTCGTTCCAAAGTATTGATATCACGATTATGTAAAAGCCACAATTAGACATTCACGTTATTCATGGCGGCGTAGCAGACATTTCATATTCCTTGACACAGAAGGTTATTATTCGGTAGAACATTAATCTGCGAAACGGCGAAGTTGGCGTAAAATTCGAATGGACAGCTGATCGTATGAGATCGGCGATCACGTAGCCTGTCGGGATTCGTTTAGGGAACGTTATTTAAAGGATTCGGTACAAATCTCTCTCAAGCTTGTGTGCCAGCTGGCCACATCAATCCTGTTACAAAGCGCGTCTATCTCGACGCAGCTTCTCGATCGGCCGATCGACTCCGGTCCGTGTCCGCGTGTCGAGCTCGAGTCACTTCGCGTTGTGATCAGAGCCGAAAACACGGATTCAGTTGTCCACGTCGATCTCATGAAGCTACCGTTATCAAATGAGAAGCCTAGCCAAACTATCTAAAGCAGTGACCGGATCGAAAATCACGTCTTAAATACTGTCTTAAATAAAATTTACACTTATTTCCATTTCATCTATTATTTTATTACAGTCTTATATTATAATTAAATTGTGCGTGCATATAAATAGCATGTATATATAAAAATAAGATTAATTAATGTTATTTCTATAGATGTAATAAGTCTAGATTCCCTCCTTTCAACATCTCAGCTCCAGAGAGAAATCAACAACTTTCTCCAACTCAATATTTTAGAGCGAAATCATTCAAGCTACCTCACTCTTTCTAAACCGATAGTGATAATTTCATAAGAATCAATTCTTATTATCTTATCCTTGTTACGATTATGGCTATTTCTACAATTTGAAAATAAAAAAAGCAATACAATAGAATTGTATTGTTATTCTAAGATATCGTTATTCTAAGATATTTAATTATAGATTTATCCTCTATATTGCAAACTATAAAATAGGAAATACGTAAAATGTCCACGAAAACGAGCCGAGAGCATTTTGTTTATATTTCGTTAAATCTCGCCGAGTAAAGACGCGAATAACGACGCGCTTACAAATACGAATGAGACTGAAGCGTATACAACGGGTCTTTAGAGATGATCTCTAACTAAGTAGTATCTAGAAGTTAAAATAGTCAATGAAGGTGGTGTTGGTTGATTTACGATCCGACTGCATGCAGAGATCATCGCGAATTTCTGATCCTCATGAAATGATTGTTGCTCGTAAGTTCCTACTTATTGTTATGCGAAATATAGAAATGCATGTATGAAAGTATGATACGAGCCAACCTCTCACACGTTACCAATTATTTGCAACCGTTCACCAGTGTACTAATAATAGATTACCCGCCTCCGCCACGCGATCATCAAGAAATAATTCACGCTTTCGTCAGGCTATTTTATAGTGCTATATATTCGGTTATATATAATCCCGAACGTTTCGTTAGTATTTACGTGACAATACAACGAATACTTAGAGAAATTAACATCGTAACTAATCGCTCGCCGTTGTTTATTTGTAAGACAATATTAAAGTCCTATTAGCATGTGTGTTATTGCCAGAAAAATAATAATGTATCGACTGTATTGTTTTAAGTTAAAATGCTAAAAAGTAGGGAATGTGCAGTTTAGACTTATTACATCTATGGAAATAATATTAATTAATTTTATTTTTATATACATACATGCTATTTAATATGTATATACTATCTAATGATAACAAAAGAATCTAATGAAGCAATTAACAATGAATGGAAAATTAACTGGACTATCTCGCTATTCTTTAATCATTTCACATTGAAAAATGGTGCATAATGTTATTTATTATTAAGAAGTTTTTTATGTTATCCAATATATATATATATAGGTAACATTCTATGATATATCTATAATATATCTACATTTTGTTCATGCATTGATAAAGATATGGCTCATTCGTCAACAATATTTAAATGATGATTAAAAGTAATGTAAATAAACAGTAATATTTAGAAAATTAAAAATTTTATATTGCAGATATGCATGAAGATATCAATGTCTAACATGAAAAGACTTTACTTTGTCGCAATATGTATTATTTATAATTATTTTGTTCATTTCGTACGTATATTCAGGTGTATCTGCATTCAGATACAATACATTCAGCACTCATAGGTCACACAATCGCGAGGTCACAACCTTCCAGTACCTAGCCACGAAAGGGTGAAGAAACCATGAGAAGGGGGCGGTTGGTGGGCGAGGGATGGCGCGAGTAGGTTTTAAGAGTCTGAGACGCGAAGGACGTCTCCGTAATGACGGGGCATAAATAACTCGGACGTTTACGTGCGCATTGATTTAAGCAAACTAATGATTTCACTTTGACCGGTCGGCGGAGGAGAAACGCAGCAGAAACGCAAGCTCGGCCTCGGCGAGTCCCGGCCGGTACCGCCTGCCATATTGACGTTTATATTCGTCTGTATAATTTACATGTCTATGTATGACAATTATTGCGATGGGACCGGAGAATGCACGAAGAAATCGTGCAGTTGTTATTAGTTACCACCCAGACTTAGTCGCTTTCGGAAATTTTGAACAAAGAATCGGTATATACCGACCAAATATCATCATCCCTTTGTAATATCGGCTAATAAGTCTCACATTAATTGTAAGTAAATCAATTTTGCAATTTCATGGTATGTTCGGTGCGTGCATTATTATAGACGAGGCGTAATGCAACGTAATTAATTATTTTGGAAGATGCACAATTATATTACAGTTGCTTTGGAATTTCGTCAGTGTCGATCTTGCATACGGCCCTGTGGTCTCGATTCTGCTTGGGTTGGCCCGAGTCAAAGTCTCGGCCAAGTTGAATACGGCTACTTTGTGTAGGTGAATGTAAATGCGCAACTACAACATTGTGGCACAGAATAGACTCCCCTCCGCAGCGATGCGTATGTGTACGAATGTGTGAACGTGTGACCGTGGGCTATGAAACATGATGTACCGCCATATATCATTTAACATTGTTTACTAAACCTCACACGAAAATATATTAACCGCAAGCTATGACCTATTATGTTATTGCACATTTGATATTATGTTATTACTATTATCTACTGTCTGTTTGTTTATGTCAACTGTTGTATGGATAACATTGGATCACTTTTAAATTATATAAATTACATGTATTTTGTATATAATAATATAATCTTCTGAAATGAAAGAGAGAATGTTACTTGAAAATGTTTAAAAATATTTTATTAGCAGATAATAAATTTTAATGGATAAGAAAATATATTAAAAATTATACTTTTAAGGTAATCATATTAAAAATATATTTGCTTCTATATTCGTATTTTAATACTCGTTGAAGTAATGTCTGTAATCCCTGATATTAAAATATATTTATATCTTATTCTAATCTTCCCTTTTCCCTTTTCCCATTATATTAATCGAGGAAGGCGTCTGGTTCTACATACCTGTCGCAGTATCGTGTCCTCTGCAGGCGAGATTTGAAGGGGTCGAATGGCCGGAATTTTCGCGATTTCCTAACGGTAGACGGCACGACATCTGACGTGGAAATCCGCGAATGCGGGATAGGTGGAGGGCGGGCACCATATATTCAGTCTGTTTGTTGCACAACGTCCGATAAGTCTGAAGGGGCTGAGCTCGAGGAGATGACATTGACGGGCTAAGCGCAGGACTTAAAGCCTAGAGCTTAACTCATCCGTCAGTATGTGACACATATACTTGCGCAATGCTTCCCTAAGTTCGTATTCTCGTAGGCCGAGACGAGCGGCAACGCCAGACATCTGTCACACCTTCTTCGATTGCTGTTATCCTTAGCTAATTGAAATCATCACTGCATACAAAACAGATACGGATCTTTTTTTTTTATTCGTGGGAAACTTGAGAAAAATATATATAATTATCATAGTTATAAAACTTAAAAGTTGTTATTTGATAGAAAAAAGCATACATATATATAATTTAAATTAATTTAAATTTACAGTGATTTAATTTTGTGTATTAATAATGTGCTTTCTTTTCTTGACTAACTAAAGACCTTCCTGCTGACATTCCTCGATCTCTCACGCATATGGTTCTTAGTGGTTCCCGATCGGTCGACCCAGATGCATACTGAGGACTCCGGTTGTCCATATTCTTAATGGCACAATCACTGGTGCCGTAAGTTCGCAGCACACGGTATACACTCTTATCGGTACCGACTCTGCGCACCGCAGTATGAATATTCTATGTCGCTTAAGTATAGGTTTGCCCACTTGGCACAACGTTCCCCTGTACACACACGCGCGATAATGCGTCGTGAATCCTTTGCGCGTATCTATGTATGTACCTATGCATGCACATATGCACACGCGACCGTGGGATCGTACCTCACACATAACATATGCATACACGTGTAATACGTACACCGTGCATACGCGCGCAAATTGCTCCTCTGTGTGTGCTCTCCTACCGCAAAATGATTAATTATTGCCTATAGCTCGAAGTAGTGGTGAAACGCGCTAGGACGCACTGGATAGGAGACAAGAAGTGAGGGATACCATAGGTTCGAGGGAATATCCCCCGCATATTCCCGCATAGCACGACGAAGGACACGTACCGGTGTTACTCCGGAACGCTAATAGCTTCGTAATAATTCTGATTTATGCGCCAGTAAGTAGGCGTGCGACGCACCGTTGACGTCGACCGACCGACGACGGTGGCGACGGGGGCGGCTTCGTTTACACGCTCTTGGCTTGCACGCCCGAAATATCCTTCCCTACCTTCCTGCAATCTACAGTCGTCTACGCTATGCCTGCAAACCGGATAGGGACGTGTCTGGAGGCTTTGTCTGGTCAGGGAGAGCGGGTCGCGCCGCGCTTTTAGTCACCTGTGCGTCAACGGAGGTTTATATGCCTCCCAGACGGCATGCGACGTTATCGCACGCGTGCAGAGCGATTATGCTGTACTGACGAAAAGTCAAGATTACGCACCTCTGACGAAGCGTCTTTCGTAGCGTTGCATTTCGCGCGTGCAAACTGCACGGGAGTTCAACAGACTGCTACAAACTGATAATTCTCACTATATTTCTTCTCATTAATGCATATGTATTAACCCTTACACACAGTGAGGTCTCCGGGATCCCAGCGCAATTATCTCGGGTTGGCACTTCTAAAATTGGAAGGAAAGGAATTTTTTAAATTTCTCTTTTGAAGCTCCTTAATTATATCGACTTTTATAAATTATAAGCCTATTCCTTAATCGATTCTCTGGCAATTAAAGAAAAAAATTCATTGAAATAATTATTTTTACTGGAGTTACGATGGCAAATATGGATGACGTCTTGAGAATATGTACTTTATATAAGCAAAAAAAGAATGTGTATACTTAGGGTTAAAAGTTAATAATCTTCAAAGCGTGATTGATTTTTTTTTATTGTATTTTTTTTGTGTAAGTCATATTCCTATCTATAATCAATTTTTTTTAAATCGAGGTATAAATCAAAATCATATATTAAGTAACATTTCAAATATGTGAAAAAATGACTCCACAGGACAGAAAGATTTTTGAATCTCTTTAGCTAATCAACGGTACCTTTATCCTTCTAATAATATTCTTTTATCCAAAAATCAAAGAATATATAATCGTGTCTTAAATAAAATCTGAAAGTTTCACTATTCTCTATGACATTGTGTTCCCGCAATTTTCCCGATTTTTTAAAATAAAAAGGGGTCAAGTATAATTATCTGAAGAAAATAGATAATAATTGAATTCGAAATCTTAAAGTTTAAGTCGCATTCAAATTATTCGATTCTCTTTCATATTTTCTCTAATAATAAGATATATTCTCTCTCCCAAAAACTGCTAAACGCACTTTAATCAAGCAGCCTCTAGCGATCCTACATCGTTGATTCGCGCCGGATCGAACACTATATGGGTTGTAACCGTCGGACACGCGATCATTTAGTCATTTTCCTGCCCGAGTGGAAACTATAAATTACGCGTAGAGCGCGTGCTCGATCACATTGCAGCACGCTAACGACATGGCAGATGACGATCGGCGTGCGTGACTTTGACTTACAGAGAGACAGAGAGAAAAAGGGAGGCAAAGAGAGAGTGTCATTGTAAGTACAGGAAATATATCTATATGTTCAGTATCGATTAATCCAGTTTTAATAATGTGTTAGCCAACTGTGTACAATGTCCTGAATCCATAACGTAAGTACGCTTAATTATAAATAAATGTTTTCGTCATAACATACTATATAATCTTTGCTACGCGAATTTCGCAAGTAATTAGCATAGTATTTTCATACAACTATTACATGCCTCTGGAATTCTGAACTCACGGATGCATTACAGCGATTATAATCATTATTGTCTTATTAATAATGAGTACGTTAATGATGAGATGCCTCATAATGGACTATAATAACAATAATTATTGTAAAACATGTAATGTTCTTGCCTTAGAAGATGCGATATACATCTAGGAAATTCTATTGCAATTTTGATTTAGATTGAGTGTTCTAATATCCGCATATATATATATATGTGTGTGTGAATTTTTTGAGAATTAACTCCATATTTTGTCGAAATTGTGTAATGCGATATAGTGCATTTTTTCCGAATAGGTCGTTAAAGGATGAAACAGATCGGAGGTGTTGCATCCTTCTACGAGACGTCAGGGACGCCTTCATCCGGTAGTTAGTCATCGGCTGGCAATTTATCACGAGTTACGAGATTCCGTCGGTCTAAGCTCCACTTACTATGCGCGCGATCCGCGCGGCTGCGCAGCCGCAACGGCGATTACATATAATTACTAGTAGATTAATTAATTATACCGGGAGGTGGACCGCCCGAATATACTATATATATGCTCGTCCGATACAGTCGACCCGACGGGAGTTGATTTCAGGATTTAACTAACTTAAAGCGATAACCCGAAAATCAATTTCTCAGAAGTGTTTCGTCAAACTCTTCAGTAAAGCTTTATATTATTGCAATCATGGGAAGAACGTACGATTTTGTTGAAGTATCTAAAAATTTAACTAAATATAGATTTAAAAATAATTTTCACGTTCGTATAGAACGCTTAAATTGATGGCTAGAATGTTAAAACTTTTTGCAGCATTGCCATCAACGTTTAAATGTTCTACATAATTATTTTGACGATCCAATAAAATGATTTTCAGATCTGTATCTAGCTAAATTTTTTTTATTTCAGCAAAACCATTCTTTCCATGTACTTTTAGATACCGTATTTTTATGATACTTTCTTTCTATGCATTAATATTTCCACGTTTTACCAAAATTTATATGGTATCAGAAAGTATATAGATATAGAGAAAGCAGAAAATAGTTTCGCATATAGCTGCGTAGTCCATAACATACTTGGCGACAACAATTCCGATGTGAATGATAATACAACATAATGAAGACAAGTAAATTTTCGTATTCTTGATATTTTTGTGAAAAACGAGTAGCCGCATATCTGCGTCGCTTTGAGGCGAGACTTCTCAAAGATAGCGGATTGATTTATAGTCTCGCTCGCACGCTCGGATGGCTCTCAATATTTTCGGAACACGTCGAAGCCAATTCCCGTAGCTTTGGCAGCTGCTCGCACCCGTAATATGCTGCAACAACGGGGAGAGGAGCGGAGCCGAGTGGAAAAGCGACGCGGCGCGCCGGCACCGACCGGGAGGAATAAATACCGCGACGATGGCGCGTATCTCTCGATTACCGCTGAAATCCCTCCATAGATCCTCCGAGTACCTTGTCTCGCAGATGCATAACATGGTTCGCAGTGCAGTAAACTAGCGTGGGTGACACGCCGCATGATGGACCGAGAAGCAGGTGCAGCGGCGTACTTTACTTTTGCTTCTGGTGCACACGCACCCCCACTTCGTCGCACGTTCTCGCGTTGTCACGCATGCATTTACGCACGCAGTGGCGTAGGCCATGTCGCGAAATATATTACAATAATGCATGTACAATAATGTATGTATACATA
>Ga0157364_1004091_pt1 | contig 14438 bp, 13 predicted proteins | sample AttsexASBM2_FD_111476 | JGI IMG/M metagenome (GOLD analysis project Ga0157364, IMG submission 111476) | Fungus gardens microbial communities from leaf cutter ant in Ribeirão Preto, State of São Paulo, Brazil - Atta sexdens ASBM2 | ecosystem: Host-associated > Fungi > Mycelium > Unclassified ... | reverse complement strand
CTAGATTATTTTGGATGTGAATACATGTGAAGATATGTGTGTCACGAGTTCTTTAAATATTAGTGTCGTGTACACGGTGGAGCCTGAGTACATGTTGATATGTTTAAAATAACGCTATATTTGAAAATATTTTTGCTTTATTTTGAAGCACTAAATTCTCTGTATACTTGTTTTTTGTATACGTCCACTATATATATGTTTTTTATTATGGAGATCCAGCTTGTAATTAAGTTAGGGATCTCTCCTTAGCTTTTTCCTATTAAAATTAGCAATAAAATTCGAGCACTAAAATTCGGAATAGAGTAAAAGTTAGAACTTAAAAAGTATTAAATTTTTAACCTTGATTTTCGATGGAGGGTCCAGTTTAACAGACATGAAATAATACTGTAAGTATTATAAGTATTAAATAAATAATTACGCCTATTTAAAAAAATACAAATGTTAAATTTCTTTAAGGAAAGCATCTAATATAAAATAACAAATCATGAATTAAATAAACTTAATGACTTTAATGACTTCAATTTAGTCATTAAAAAAATTAAATATTATAAACAAAACATCAATAATAACAGTACTTTTAATACTCAATACACCAACCAATTTAAAACTTACAATTTTTAATTTCTCCAAAGATTCATAAATGAATATGTATATATATTTAATTTACGACGCAATACTACAATTTAATTATAAAAAATATGGAATTTTATAATATATTGTATATTGCAAAATTCCACAATTTCTTACAATTATATTGGATAATAGTATAACAAAAAATGCATTATGGTATCATAGAAATATAATATACTTATCTATGAAACATCCAGATAGTAATAAATCATGCAATTAATATTAAACATATCCAAAGCTTGAACGATTAGCTAATGTGATATAATTAATACACAAATTTCCATAGGTGTTTTTTATAGTTTTTATTTTAATTATTAATAGTATAATATTGATGCAGTTATTGATGCAATTTTGTATGCAAAATCGTAATGTCTCAATTCAATTGTATTTCTAAATTTTTATTAAATCAAGAAGTGTTAGAAACACTTCTAAAAGGTCATCGTTGTAAGATCTTAATATATTAAAATTAAATTGATCAAAAGATAATATTGAGTGAGAATTCCTATTTTAATAATTATGATCCTATTTTAATAATTACAAACCTTCTTTCAGCCCGAACATTTGTGTTCGCCGACGTGGGTATTAAACTTTCAGAAGGGTAACAGTTTCGAATGCGCGACGCTTTTGGTAAGCTTATTGCTGGGACAGGGTTATAATGCATTCGTGGTGAGCGGATATGCATCACGCGAGCAAGTGTTTTGTGATCTGACCAGAAGAACTTGTCCGTATTTACCGAAAATTGAGCAAGCATCACCACCGGTGGAAAAGCCTAAAATCGTCAAATATCAGTTAAAGCCACCACCTGATTTCAGGAGTCAATTTCTTTTAGAGTTAGAAACTCGCGAGAAAGCAAAAGCGGAGGCAGAATTACAACGACAAGAAGAAGAGCGTCAGAGGATGATCATGGTACGTGTATAAAAATTTCTGTTTCATCTCCGATTATTTATTATTATTTAATTTATTTGTAATAATATATAAAGTCAAAGACTACAAATAAAATAAATCATCACAATAAAAACATTTATAAAAGCTACTAACACTAGATTGAAATTGTGTAAAAGAATATGTATTTAATTTTAACATATATAATTCTTTTACATAATTTCCATCCAGGCTTTCATAGGCTTTTTTGTGATGATTTATATTTGAAATAGTTTTGTAACGGATACAATAACAATCGAAATTGGAAAGAGTCAAATATCAAAACAAAATACAAAACAATCGAGTAAGAAAGACTCAAATATCAAAACAAAATACAAAACAATCGAGTTAGAAAGGGCATGTAAGAATCAAATTATCAAATTAAATAAAATTCAAATTTGTATATTAAGAAGCCTTTGTTTCATTTAATTGGCTATATATATCTTATTCAATAATGACGTGTAATAAGAATTTAAGAAATTTTTTCACACTGAAGGTATTGTCCAGAAAGTTCGTGCCGATGTTGAAGGAAAATTGAAACACAGAAAATTTAAATTTTAATATATATTTATTAAATTACATAGGTTAATCGGCACGAACTTTCCGGACAACCCAAAAAATTTCTTCCTTCTCTTTGTAAAGCTTACTACCGATTTTATGATTATAATTATAATTTGATATATTAATTTGCATCGCAATCATTCATTCAATCTTATGGTCCTAAGGAATTCGAGCATCCGCCTGATAAATATTTCGGTCAACGAATACATGCATGGGTGGTTATTTTACCAAACGATAAAGATGTGAGAAATCAAGAAATTATTGAACCGATCTTCCTTGAACCTTCTTCTGGAATGTTTTACAATCTAGCCGATGAAGAAACTAATTTGTTGTATCTGGGAGTGGAGAGTATTTGGAATGATCAAAATTACTGGGTGAATATGCAGCCTCGCGAAAACGGTTGCGCGAAAATTAACTGGGATTTGAGCAAAATCGAATTCTGGGAGCATTTGCTTCCTGGTGAACCGCAAATCGTGCGAAAAGACACGGACGAAATCGAGGAAAATATTGCCATAGAGCAAGAAAAGCATTTGGACATGCCGGCTTCGTATGTGAGTGAAATCCGAATTCACAGTTTAGGTACATATTTTTTAAGTCAATTTTCCTCTCGAAAGGAGAAACTGATTAACTTCATAAAATATACAAGGAAAGAAAGTTGATGAACACTGTTAGAAATGTTTGTGAATTTACAATACACTTCGAATAAAAATGTGCAATAAATTTACAAATCATATAACATTTTACTATGATTTCACAATATTTGTAAATTTACAATAGAAGTTTGTTGTGAATTTACAAAATTGGTGCGTATTAGAGATTTGCATTATGCTGTACCACAAAATTTTATTGTAATTTCACAAACATATCTGTTTAAATTTGCAGCATATTTTGGTTGAATAAAAACTTTCAACACTTTTGTGGAAGTTTACAACAGAAATTTCTTACAATAAAGTTATAAATTAATTATATACTTTGATACTGAAAATTTAGATTGGAAAATTTTGATTGGAAAATTTATAAAAAGTGAAGTTGATCAGCTTAGCCTCATAAAAAATATTTAACATAATATATGTAATATATTAATTATATATGTATATAAAAGATAGATATGGATAATTTGTAGGTTGTTGATCGATGATCTGTCCGTTCTGAGACAACAGATATATGAGATATTATATTTATAACTATTTTTATTTTTAAATTATTGTTAAATCAATGCAATATATTAATTAGTTTTCCATTCATTGTCTATATCTAGCTTTCTTCTGATATATACAATATATCATATTTCATAAATCTATTATTTCAATTTATAAAAGATAATTTCAGACTCACCGACACTGATGCGCAATAGCGGAGTTGAAACTGCATCAAAAAAATCTGTAATCCAAAACATCTATTAAATATATTTCGGAAGATAATTATTGCATGCGTGTAATCTCTTTTATTTACCTCTTTTAAACAGATATTTAACAAAAAAATTACAGTTAACAAACGTATACAGAACAGAGAGATCGGATCTCTCTATCCCATAGCCAATCAACAGGATTAAAAAATTTGTCGTGCGACAAAAACGCACAAATGAAATATCACTCTTACATGCCTATCGACAGTTATCGATGTCGCGCAGATATTTTATATGGCGAAAAAGCTGCGCAAGACTACTACGACAACTGTCGGTAGGCGTGTAAAACAGTTAAGAGTCCTCTACATAGAAGTCGTAGTCTTAAGTCTTAAGAAACCAATCACTTACAATCAAATATAAGGAGAATATTCGATTAGAATAGTCAGTTTCCTACGATTTAAGAATCCAGACAATCTACAAGACAGTCTAATTCTATGTAGAAGACCTTTTACAGAATATAAGCCCTGGAATGTACGAACATCAAATATATACGCGATCGGCAAAAAATGGGTTTCGGCTGTGTTTACTAATAAAACACGTTGCGACTCGACGAGTCGATCCGTCTCTCACCCATGACATTCCACTAACCGTAAAATTTGAACACGACGGTGACTTCGCAATGCGACGCGAGTCATGTTAAAACCAATTAAAACCGACCGTTTGAGAATATATGATGATAATAAATTATACGCACGATACGTTTCAAACATAACGAATTTTGTAGTTAAACATTGATAACAAATTATAAAAAATTATAATTAATATCATTCGCATTTTAATATCTTAGGTCTAACGACTCGCGTATTACTCGAACTCTGATTAACGAAGCCTATAATACAGCTTCGTATCGACGAAAAATTCAAATCGTGAAGAACATTTCGAAAAATTATAGCGTTATGGGAAATAATTACTATCTATAAAATATTGCATTGACACAACAAATTATATATTTTCCGTTTTTCCGTCTCGATTACTTTATTAAGTAACGTAAAATTTTTTTGTAACTATTTTTATAACAATTACAATTCACTTACTTTTACGTACGACAATAGTTGAAAATAGGGAATGATCACGCCTCTCTTTGATATTCATTTCGTGATCGGTGTTTCGAGAAGTGATATACGGAGATACTGAAACGAGCGCGACACTCACAACCTTCTCACCGGTTCGAACGTTGCAGAACAAATGAAGAGCAAGCTGGATGGGCTGCCGCGATAGGTGGTTGTCAAGGGGAGGAGAAGGTGGAATCAAGTCTGATGACGCAGAAATAAAACACTGAAATTCTCTGAAATGAGCTGCGTTCAAAAACGTTACCCGTGCTCCCCCCCCCGTGTATCGTCTTATCCTTGTTTAACATACATTGAATGAACAACAAGGATAAAACGAATAAAATGAGAATGGATTGAAAATTTTTTTCTATCTCAATGCGTATTTTAAATAATGAATACTTTTTTTGGATTTAATTGGACTCAATTGGATTGAAAAACTGTATTTCCTATTCAAAATTTTGAATTGAACAATATTCATAATGTTTGTTGTGTGCACAGAAAAAGCTAATATTATTTTTAGATTGAAAGACATAGAGATGTGCTCCATGCAATTCCTATAAATGAATAAAAATACATTTAGAATTGAAAAGCATTTATTTTAATATTTGTGAGTCAATATTTTTGAAAATCGGAATCCATTTCAATTCATTTCAATCCATTCTCGTTTGCTGAGAATACATGGAGACAACATTTAATGTTTCCGAACGCAACTCTGAGAATCTTATCGTCTGAAATATCAATTTTAATTAAAGAATCTAATGAAGATATTTTAATTTCAATTTGAATTCTACTATTTAATAAAGATGTATATTTAATGGGTAAGATTTTGATTAGATACATCTATAGATGTATTCAATAAAATTTTTTAACTGCTACACATAATTTACTTAATCTTCATTCTTAATAAATTTTTTATTGATTAATTATTTAAGTTTAAAATTAAAAATAATGTAATAGGTAATTTAAGTTTAAAATGAAAAATAATGTAATATCCAATGAATAAAATTCAAATAATTAAATTGTAAAAAAGCAAAAGAGCTATGCTTGTTTATTTTATTTAAAAAAATTAAATCTAATTTATATATTTAAGATTTAAAATTTATTTTCGTTATAAGCTCGGAAAAATAAAAAAATCTAATTTAATACATAATATACCTTTTTTCACATCTTTTTCATAAAAAATGAAATATATTATACATATGATCAAAAAGTTGAAATTAAAGTCAATGAACATAATAATATCAATTTCTTAATTCATTATATATTTATTTATCTACAAATCATTTTTTCAGATTTTGAAAGACGTTATCCACGAGGTAGTAAAACAATATTTTACAAAAAGGCCAAAGTAGAATTATATGCGCCATTCTCTGAAATCGACAGTTTGAGTCAAAGAGTAACCGTTTACGAAGATTACGAATATACTACTCCTGTTGAAAGTTACGAAAAATATTTGAATAGAATTGACTGTCTTACGGAATCCAGGAAAAACTTCACTACCGGTACCGTCACGGATTTCTTTAAAAGGGGCCGACCGGATCATTGTAAAGGTATAATTCGGAGTAAAAATGTTTTACAACACGCGAACTCTGTGTATCGCTTTATATTAATGATATAAAATATTTTTTAGCACACCATTATCTTGTATCTGACAGTGATTCGATAAAAGCCGAAAGAATAATAGAGTTTTATGATAGCGTGCAATTTGATGGACTCTCGCGAATCGAAATGGGTCCGCTTTATTTGACTCAACATTACGTGGACCGTGAAGATTTTGTGTATTACATGTAAACCGATAATGTATCATATTTCTATTCTCACCGTGTCAGGTCTCTCAAAATGTTCTAACATTGAGAGAAAATCAAATCTTTCGAACTTTGCACATTTCTGTTGCACGTACAAATTTTTCTCATATGATATGTATATGTAATAATACCATTACCATAAGTAATGTTGTTGCTATTTTTGTTAATAATAAATTAATATCAATAAATATTAATATAAATATTAATAATACTTTCATATTATTTTAATAGACATGCTGAATTTTTGGTAGATGAAGACAACACGAAGGTGAACAATATTCATTCTCGACACATCTCGGTAATCTCCTCGTATAAAAATCGATGAAAAATTTACAGCGTACATGAGATGATTAATTCTTTTTGCAGAAAATCATTGAGAAATATCATAGAAACAAGGACATTCCAGCTTCCAAGGACATGGCTGAGCGCGAGTTCGCGGTGATCGGTACAGAAATCTGCATTAAATTTCATTACGAACAAGATCGGATTACCCAGGCTACTCGTACATTTATAAAACCGTCAATAGGAGACAGGATTCATTTAATTTTCGATCCTACGATGACCCATGGATATAACGTAAATTCTTATAACAAAAATAGAAGCAAATAGAAAAGAGGAAGATGATAATCTGAAGTCTTTATTTCAGCCAGATCCGAACGCACCGCCAGAGAAAAACCTCGATCTCTTTTATGCACTCAATAAACATCTGCAGGACGAAGATAGATCCATACTCCAAATCAGAGATGTTGAAGAGGACATCACGGCATTCCTGCGAAGAAGAGCCGATGAAAATTTAAATCCGCAGTTCACAGTTTCGTTATTCGACAAAAATCGAATAGCCGAAACAACAATTGAATTAGACACGGTATTTATCAACGATCTAATTGAATTTTTTTTTTATTACTCAGCCTCACATAATCTGCTTTCAGAAAGGAATAAAGCGATTGGATCAACGTGAAGTTAAAGTGCAAGAGATGAATGATTTGGGACCGTACCTCGCCCGAATAGGCAATCCGGTACATATCAGTAAAACGGAAGCGTATCTGCTGCGCGACGATTGTTTGAGCGACTTCAAGCAGACAGCCATTGACAAAGCGAATCGTATTTTACATATGATTGAAAAGCAAGCTATGGAACTAGAGAAGCTGCAAACCCTTCTAACGCAGGTTTGTCAAAAGCTTCGTTCTGCCCATTCGTTCACATTCAAGCATTCTTTTCTACATGTAACATTGATGTAATTTCATATAATTATTATAAATAATATTTACATGCAGACTGTGGATTTACCGAAAACGAAGAAGGAAGAGATGTTAGCCAAAGTAAACGAAATAAGCTTCAATATGCACGTGCTGGAAACATATCTCAATTGGCACAGAACTGTAGTGCCGCAGAGATACAAGGTACTGGTAGATCGTTTACAGCGAAATCCGCATCTTCAAGCACTTCAGAAACATTGAAACATCATATTAAAAAATGTGTATACATATAAGTATATTAGCTCGCGCGTATAAGAATTTCTTATATATTACAAAAATCGTACTCCATTTTGTATCATCAGAGAGTATATTGGCATCACAAAATGTACAATCACAATGTACTTATCGAAAAGACCACGAACCCATTTGACCGATACATCGACCTGAAATGATTTTGAAAAATAAATAAATTGACATATGAAGATTTCTTCTTGTAGTGTCGTTTCATTACCTTCATCATCAAAAGTGGCCAGTGTAAATTTACTAAGTTTATTTGTGAAGCTTCCACTGGGGAAAACTAGCGAATGCTCCAACTGATCATTGTTGCTGTCGCTGTTAATAAATTGACGACGATAATCCTCCGCAAAACCAGATATTAAAGTATCCATCATTGGCGCCTGAAATAGCGATTTTTGCTGTATGATATTTAGTTTTCGTAAGAATAATTATGTAATTTTTGAATGGATCAAACCAAAGAGAACTAAGAATCCTTGCGTGATGGATTTTTATATTAATATAAGTAATTTGTAGACGATGATATAGCAATTGATATTGGTTTGATTTGTAATACTGAAGTTGATCAGATATATGATATTGAAATGTTTATTGATATGTAAAGTAATATATTATTGCATTGTCACCCTGCGTTAGCTTTTATGCTTTTTTATCGTTCAATTTGACTTATTCGGAAGCTGTTATTTATATAAATTATGTAATTATTTTCAAAATGATTTATTTACCTGTCTTGAGAATACTTGTAAAATCTTGTAGACGCGCGCTCCGTTCTCTCGTACCGGAAATTGCAGAAACAAACAAGGTAAACAATCCGGATTATTCTCATCCGAAGGTTTCGCCATTTCCCAGCTTAATTCCGAGTATTTTAGCCCTAATAGCAAGCTCTACATAAATATATTTCAAATGTTACTATACTATATATTCTATAGATGTATTTTATATAAAGTTAAAGTTTCGTTCAATAAAAAATAATCACATTTAAATGAGAATTTTTGGCTCAATGAATACTGTACTTACGCACTGTATGTCGTCGACTATGAACACTCCCGACGTATTAATCGCGATGAGAATCTGCATATCGCGATTAGTGATCCACGATGCTAGGCCTCTGACGGGTCGCTCGATTTGCCCTTGAAAGAAGGCTGCGCCGTAGCACGGTAAGTTCCAACAGAATTCGAGATACTTTCTGATCAATTTCTTGGGATTTGCGTTGGCGCTACCATTATGACTAGGTATTCGTTTGTATTGCTCTAAAAGATGCGCCTCAGGTGCTCCTTTGCCACCCACCAGTCCTAATCCGAGTCCCAATCCTAATAGAAGACTGGGAGAAGCATAATGATGCGGTAAAAACCGGCCGCGATGTCTATGAAAAAATGCCAAGGTGTGGGTTTGTGCGTTATAAGGTCCGAGTTCGATTCGAGCCTGTAATGCTCCTAAACTAGCGTAACGTGCAGGGCCATCGCACGCGTACCGTCCTGGGCAGAAGGCAAATTATAAGAGAAATTATATTATTTTTATAGAATAAAATCTCATTCTTTCGCTCCATACCTTGCAGAACGTTGTACCTGGCTTCTGCGTAAAGCAATTCAAGGACTTTGATATCCTTGATCTGTTCTTCCTCCGTCTTTGAGAGAAATATATTTCTACGAAAATATAGCAAAGGCTCCTCGTCGTCGGAATCTTCTGGATAAGAGCTGTACTTGTTTACAAGATAATTCCATTTCGCAGCCAATTCCACAGGTTTGTGTGTTGGACGTAATTGAACTTCAAGTTGCGAAGAACACATCCATAGTGCGAAAATTGGTGTAGTGGTTGACAAAGAAAATCTTGATAGACCCAGCTCCGCTTCTGATTGCACTATCGTAAAAATCTGTTGTGCAGTCGTATTTTGTTCAACTTCCATTGTTAGAAATACTCCTGTCATTAGATACACAGCTATGCGTACTGTAGGTCTTCCTGTATTCGAATACTGTGGTTGATTCGTCGTTGTTTTATTTACTGTAAATAAAAAAAGAATAGTAAGTATTGAAAAATAGTAAGTATTGAAAAATCAGTTCCCATAGATTCAGAATAATTTATAGACACATACAAGTGGACGAATGTCCTTCCGCTTTGTAGTCATTCGGATAGCGACGCAATGCTTGTCCTCTCTGGATCGAACAATCATTTTGTTGCTCCATTTCCTTCAATTTTTCTTTAATTTTTATTGATTAAGTATAGAATCTATTAATAGAGGAATAAAAAACAAATTGAAATTACACATACACATTGACTTATACTGTTAATTTATTCACTCTCAATTTCGTTAATATCATTTACCTTCTTAGTTTAAAATATTGTAATCAATATATATGTATATTATTTAAAGTTGCACCTTCATAACACACTTCCAAAGATATTATCACGAAAATAAATAACTTATTCTTATTATTAATTCTTATTACTAATTGATTATTGCACCTTAAATACTTCGCCCACATTTTTAATGCGATAAATAATATTCACTTGTATTTATAATTACGCATTGTTAACGTAAGAGTTTTAGTTCTCCTATTTTGGCTTCATTTCGGGTCCAACGCGTGTTACTATGCTGCGCTGCCATCTGAACTGTGGGGCAACTAGCAGTTATTGATTATTTGTATGTAGATATATAGAATGTATACTATGCATTACCTCAATGCCGTTAGTTTCTATATTGTAATTAATATTTACATAGAGAAAAAAATAATTAAAGTCATAAAATACTTTATTGACAAAATCTACTCATACTTCTCATAATGTTATACATAAGTAATATTTATATAATTCATGTACAAAAAAGAATTTATTTCACATTCTCATAAAAGAATGTGTTATCAATGATCCTAGTAGATGTAGAAAGTATAGTTAATTTAATTTTCTCACGTATTACATTCAAATAGTTTTGTATAATGTAAAAGTGATGGAATACTTTTCTCCGTTTATTATTGTTATAATAATATTATAAGTTACATACTAAAAATAACTTAGGGATACTAAGCATCGAAGGGTTTTCAACCCTTAAACTGATTTTGAGAACTATTGGTATGTGCTATTATTGATAGAATTTCATGTATATTAATGTATAATCGAAGTTAAAGAATTTTTGTACGTGTGAAATGTTTAATTTTCGCATAAATCTCGTATTTTATATTAGATCAGCCACATTCATCGGCATTTCATCTATTTGCGTAGAATAATATTGTTCGATATCTCGAAGGATTCTGATGTCATCCGTTTTTACAAAGTTTATGGACACACCTTTGCGTCCAAAACGTCCTGATCGACCTATTCTATGAATATACAATTCACGATTGTTAGGCAAATCATAGTTAATTACGAGCGACACCTGCTGAACATCGATTCCTCTTGCCCATACATCGGTTGTAATTAACACGCGACTGTAAAAAAAAAGAAACATGTTGGTATAATTTCTTGTAAAAAAATCAAATTTTTAATTTTATTTTTGGAATTTAATACTTACCTCTGACCAGATCGAAACTCTTTCATTATATTATCTCGTTCTTTTTGTGGCATATCTCCATGCATGGAGCAGACCGTAAAATTAGCCTCTCGCATTTTTTCCGTCAACCAGTCTACTTTACGTTTAGTATTACAAAAGATAACCGCTTGTGTTATTGTTAACGTGTCGTATAAATCACAGAGTGTATCAAATTTCCACTCTTCTCGTTCCACAGCAACGAAGAATTGTTTGATTCCTTCCAATGTCAATTCATCACTGAAATTATAAATAATTAGAACACAACATATAACATATATACAAAATTAAAGATGAATTAAAGACAAATTTACCGTTTGACAAGGATACGGATAGGATCTGTCATAAATTTGCTAGTCATTTCAAGAATTTCATGTGGTAAAGTGGCTGAAACTAAAACAACTTGTGTTGCTGGTGGTAAATATCGATACACATCATATATTTGTTCCTTGAAACCTTTGTTTAACATTTCATCAGATTCGTCAAGTACCAGCATTTTGATAGCTCTGGTTCTGAGTACTCGCCTTTTAATCATATCTAAGTTCAGAATGTTACACAGATGTTAGTGTAAAAAAATTCTTTCTCACATTAAATATATATAATAAAAATATGCACACAATAAAATTATATATATAATAAAAAAAAAATGATACCTACCAAATACTCTACCAGGTGTACCAGATACAACATGCTGGCCGTAATCGAGTTTTCTGATATCTTCTCCAAGATTTGTACCACCAATGCAAGCATGACATTGTACGTTCATAAAATCTCCCAATGCAAGAATAACTTTCTGGATTTGAGTGGCAAGTTCTCGAGTTGGGGACAAAACCAAAACTTGAGTTTCTCGAACTTGCGTATCCAATGATTGTAATATCGCAATTGAAAAGGTAGCGGTTTTTCCTGTACCAGATTGTGCTTGAGCGATAACATCTCTACCCTTCATGATAGGTTTGATAGATCGTTGCTGAATAGCTGATGGTTTTTCAAAACCTATGTAGAAATCAGAACAAAATATTTAAAGACGTTCAGATAAATTTATTATAAATTTTTTTTAACATTGTGATAACTAAGCTACAAAGAAATCATAAATAGAGATAAAAAAATGTAATAAACACAAATATAAATAATATAAACATAAGAATACATAGTTAACGATTACAATAATTACAATCAACATTTTCAATCAGAATAGATATGTGCATTGGGTTGATTATATATGCAAAATATAATCCGCTTTTTTTTATAATCATCTGAAGATCTAAACTATGTTTGAATCATCATTCGAATATCTCTGTGTATTATTTTATCTCTGTAGATATTTTTTATGGTTGAATATACTTTTGGAACTTAAAGTGAGATAGATATGTTTGATATTTGGAAAAAGTTTTAATGTAGTTTAGTGCAGGCATAAAAAACAGACTTCTTGTGTACATTGTTTATCAGATATTAAACAAGGATAAAGTGATGCAAAGGACAATTCGGGTGACATTTCCAATGTATTCCTACGATTCAATCTAAATAAAATAAGTCGTACAAAAGCTAAGATTAAGTTGATAAATAAAATAATAAACGACGTACCGTACGCATAGATTCCGCGTAACAATTCGTCGCGGAGACCCATGTTGTCGAAGGTAGGAATAACCTCGACATCTTCGCTAGTTTCGAACTCAACGTTCGATAAATCTTCTGTTTGCGCTACACGACGTGATTTATCCGCCATTTTGCCGAGAACGTTCGACGTACCTGTACGCGTCTTAGCACTTCCAACGAAATGTAAAAAAACTCTCCGAAATGGAACAAACTCGTAAATCCAAGTAAACCCAATGTAAACGCAACCGCGTTTTAGATTTTAGAAAGAAATCGATTACTACGCCTCTATATGCATAAAAATGCTTTAACTACGTAGCACGGTAACCACGGATATATTTCCAGTAGGTAATATATCTACGATCGTTTTTGTATTGTAATTATAAATTGATAATTCTTTATATTTAATTATTGTAAACTTCACAGAATATAATTATGTAACAGTACAAAAATAATAAAAAGCTAGAACCTGAATACTAGAAACTGAAATAATTTAAAACTAAGAAAGATAACAATAAACACAGAAAAGATTGAAAATAGTACCAATAATATAATTTACACATTATTATTATTAATTTATTATTATTATGATTTATTTAAATTTAATTTGTTTAAATAATAAACAATAATAATGAACAATATGAATAAATGTCAATTTGTTATGTAGTATGAAAATAATTACAAAATTATCTGTGAATCAAAATTTTTTAATTGCAATTGTTTTTCATAGAATAGAATAGAATATTTATCCAGCGTATACAATTGTTTTCCATAATTATTTATCACATTTGACGTTACCAACGAAAGAAAAATATATTCGAATATAAAAGAAGAGGGAGGAACGCGATAGGAATAACCGTGGTGTTTCAAATACTCTCATTTTACTATACTGAAACTTACATGTGTTCAATAATCGTTAACATTCGTATTATATATGACTAGAAGTTCCTTTTTAACCTTTCAGCTGATTTATATCAAATAAGTACGTTACAAATTTTGACCGGATTTGCACGCCTATTGGGATATAGGTTATATTGTGTTTATGAAGACTTGTCTTGGCAACAAGGTATTTATACACATTATTCACATTTACCTGCTATTGTCATAAAGAAAAAAAAACAATGATTCTTTTTTCATTACAACTATGATTTTGCAGATATCTAAGTGTTAGTAAAAATTCGTCCAACGAGTTTCGCACTTATCTGTAAATACTGCTGATTCTGTTGTATTTTTGACAGAATGGAGTCGAGAACTGAATTTAAAATAAAGTCACCACCAACCGATGCAATTTCTGCGGTGGAATTTGGACCAAACTCCACACAGTTCCTATTAGTGTCATCATGGGATAGTACAGTGAGATTGTACGACATACATGCTAATACGATGAGATTAAAGTATAATCACGATTTACCAGTATTGGACGTTGCGTTTCAGGTAACTAGCCACTAATTTCTCTTGTTTTCCTCAATT
>Ga0157364_1004090_pt1 | contig 14439 bp, 3 predicted proteins | sample AttsexASBM2_FD_111476 | JGI IMG/M metagenome (GOLD analysis project Ga0157364, IMG submission 111476) | Fungus gardens microbial communities from leaf cutter ant in Ribeirão Preto, State of São Paulo, Brazil - Atta sexdens ASBM2 | ecosystem: Host-associated > Fungi > Mycelium > Unclassified ... | reverse complement strand
TTTGTGTTACTCCGCACTGGTGCACCTTGAACGTTATTATATATATATATATGAAGTTGTGCTCGAAGAGAAAAAACATAAACCTCTTGATTGATGAAATATCTCGTGTTGATGTTATCGTATTTTTTAACGGATTGTACGCATTAGATACTTTATTGATCATGCTTGTGTTATGTTTCTTTATTTATGTCCATTTTTACTAATATTGATTAACTTTAATATCGATTTGCTCTATCTTCTTTTCTAATTTCTTACAACTAGAAAAAGGTAAAAAGTAAGTTAAATTAAAGTTAATTTATATTGGTAGAAATGCATAAAGCTTTTTTTATCATCAATTTCATTTATGGTAATTGGTTTTATCACGATTGCCAACATAAGAATACAGTTGCCGGAGTATCGATCATGTAACAATTTTTTTTCTAGAATGGAAATGTGAAAAGTGAAAATATTTATTTATATGCACGTACATATGTATACATATATACACGCAAAAAAATTCATTTTTTTATATTTCCGCAGTAGGAAAAAAGTTATAGGACCCCTGAAGAGGAAGAGAGAAGTTCCGATTGTTTAAAGTGCTATTGGCAATATTGGCACTTTTACAAGTTTATTATCGATTTGCTTAACTATCTTATGGAATAAGTTGGAATAAAATGGATTTTGATCAAAATTATTTCCGCTTTTCCTAGAAAACAATAGAAATCTAGGAAATTGAATAATTTCGATTTGAATCTATTTTGAATGATTCCGTAGTACGTATCCATAGGTTGGAAAGAGATTAAGGGGAACTCACTCTTTAGAGTAGCTTCGATCAAACAGCGATTAACTTCGACCAATCAAGAATGAATAATTTATGATTTGATTGTTTGTTTTCAAAACATTTTATCGAAGATTAAATCGAAATTGCAAAAACTAACTTTTTTCAAGCTATTAAAATACATTAAAAGTTTATTTAAAATTCACTAAAGTTTATTAACAAATCTATTCTTTATTAAAAAAAACATTAAAATATAGCCGTGATATGAGAAAAATAATAAGACAAAATCATATGCACATATTCGTCTAATGACGAGAAAAAGTAATATAAAAAGATAAAGAAAGTTTTATGATTTTGCAATTTTATTTTTCTTTCTTAAGGATTAAAATTTTATATGAAAAGAAAGATTAGAATTAAAGATAACAAATCATATAGTTAGAACTTTAGCAGTAAACAAATCTGTTAATTGAATTAATCATTGATTAAGTTAATCGGTGCTTATTCCAGTTACTTTTGAAGATATCTTCAAGTGTATAGCAATTTTTATAGCACCAAGACAGAGCTAATATTTGTCAAATTTAGCCTTCATCTGTACAAATTGTACAAAGTTGTAATATTAAATATTAAACACACATTATTTTATATTAAATATTTTATATTTAATATAAAATAATGTGCATTAAATAACATTTTTAGACATTTTTGTAAAGAAAATATTTTTTGCGAACTAAATCGAAAACTAATCGATTTCGCTATAAATTTATAGCAAAGAAGATACTCTGTAACCTTGTGTACCCTATTTCATTTGTACGTTTTTATTATACGACAAATTTTTCATGACTGTTGATTGGCTATAGGAATAGAGAGATCCGAAGACCTTTCTGTCTTGCACACATTTGTCGTATAGTATAAACTTATGAATGAAATAGCACTTTGTTATCTATATTTGTAGAAATTAATGCGACATAGGAAATCAATAAGCGCACCTTTGTATGATTTCAAGATACTGCACAATATTGATTAATTAATCTTAAGGCTACTTATGACTTAAGATATTCTTGAATATAAAACCTTATATCTACAATATTAGAAATCGCTTCGAGATCTCGAACGGAAAAAGAATTAACGAATCAAATTTGAATAATTCGGTCATTTGACCAGTGCGATTGATTAATTTTTTCTCTGTATAAGATCTTGGAGCAATCGTGGATACAAAGCTTAAGATTGAACTATGAATATTGCCTTAGAGCTCTTAGAATCCAATTTATCATCCTAGATAATTTACAGTTCAATCTTATATTCAAAATCATCTTAAAGCTGTCATCTAATCATGGACAGTTTTAAGATTCCATTTAATTAATGAAATGATACAAAAATCATATTGAAGACGATCTTGAATATATAAGATCGCATTGATCATAATTCTTGTTATATCCTATATAGGGTCGCCAGCAGGTCATCAGCAGTTACGAAACCAACGCTTAGCCAACGCTACGATAGTCAACTGATGGTAAAGATTCTGTCAATCAATATTAGGCCATCACTGACAAATGACTGAGTCAATATCATCTGCTAATACTGAACTCAAGTTATCATTGAATATTTAGTTAGTACTGGGCCAGTAGTTTGTCAATACTGCGGTAGTACCTGAAGTATGGCAGTTAGTACTGAGCCAGTATTGAGCCGATTATAAAACCCTATATGGGATATCTTCTCTGTTTCAATATTTCTCTAACAAAGATGTGAAGACAAATAGTAATCATATACATACATATATGATAATGATATTATCTACCTGATTTTTAATATTATATATTTTTGTAAATGTAAAACTTCAGAATAACTTTATTACTTTATTAATCTTTTAGAACTGAATGGATCCTATTGGAGCCATTTAATTATAAATCTCTTTGTCAAAAATGTCGAACAATTAAATTTTTATGTTACATTTGCACTTTTGGATTATTCTTAATAAAATATACTTAGTATACTTAGTATTTTTTTTTATACGAGTTATATTATTTTGGTTTCTTGAAATTAAGCTTCCGTAATAAAATTGAAATTGTATGCAACTCATTTCATCTATTTTATATTGTGCAATGTGCATGCATTGTTTCTCTCAAGGTTACGTAGTTTAGCTAACTTATTTTCAACTCGATTTATCAACCATATTTTACCAATACAGATTAACTTTAATCTTACAGCGTTTTCTCTTGGCTGCACTATCGCCTACCAGTGCAACACTCAGACAGTGTAATGTATTTCCGTAGCTATAGTGTAGTGCAAATTTTATGCACGAAGTGGAGTTTTGCTACACGATCTCAAAGAGACGGTGTGACATTAAAAATTTGAAAATGGAAGTCAACCGGTAGCAGAATTAAACACGATAGCATGAAGTAGTGTACACCATGATGTATGTACACTTGTGTAGTGCAATACTGATGCGACACTTACACGCAATTGGTGTAGTACGAGGTTATACTCAGTGTATCCCAAGAAAAAACGCTATTAATTTAACTTATTTTTTATCTTCTAAGAATTAGAAAAAGATAAAGAATAAATTAATCCGAGAATATAAAATTAATTTACATTAGTAGAAATGAGCTTTTAAGCTCGTTTCCACCAACGCAGATTAACTTTAATCTCGATTCAGCTTCCTCTGTCTTTTTCTTGTTCTAAAGATTAGAGTTAATCTACAAGATTAAAATTAATCTATATTGATGAAAATAGGCATTAGTCCGATTTCACCAATGTAAGATTAATTTTAATCTCGGTTTAACTTGCTGTTTATCTTTTTCTAATTCTTAGATTAGAAAATACAGAAAATAAGATAATATGGAAAATAAGTTAAACATAGAAAATAAGATAAAGAGTAAGTTAAACCAGGATTAAAATTAATTTTACACAATTTGGTGGACCTGTGCTTTAGTGATCGAGATCGTTTAGGTGAGTAACATGTCCTTCCAATGTCTTCGTGTTCCTTTTGATTAACAGATTAGGACACAAAATCTTAGGACACAAAGGAATAGGAAACAGGAAATTGAGAACAAGAATTTCTATCTACCAGAAACTTTGTACATTCCACAGTAGATACGATGGTTTTAGATTGAAATTTTTATTTTCTGTTCTTTGTTCCCTATTCCTTTGATTGTGCAGAACCAGCGTAAGTAACTGTTACAATTTTGGCATCAGCTCCGGAGGGTTAAATCTTAATATAAAATCATAAATAAAATTTAAATCATAATCTTCTAAAACACTGTTATTCTATATTACAAGAAATTAAGAAGTATTAGTTAACCACTATTCTTAATTCACATTTTTATTGAAGGATTAATTTCAAGCGTCATATCGAATTTTAATTTGAAAATTAATTGTACAAAAATATAACATTAAAAATTCATAAAAAAATGTGTCTTAAATAACTCCTCAATAAGCATACCTTTGCAATCTTTGCATTTAATCAATCCTTATTACGAATCTAGTTTTTATTGTCGCTCTTTCTAGTCTCGTTTTTATCAATTATGGTTGAAACAAAAGTTTGCAACTAATTTTAAAGTTTAAACAGCTGTAGTTTTGTTAAAAATGAATTAAATTAAAATAAATAGAAAAGGATTTTAAAACTTAAAATATTTGAAAAGTTACTGTTGAAAACTTTTAAATTTCTGCCAGTTTGGTGATTTTTACATATAGAAAACTAGCTGGATAAAATGGGAAAATTTTTTCCCACTTAGCTTCACATGCCAAAAAACTTGCAAAAATTATCTAACGTGCAAGTTTGAAATTATCGCTGCAAATTGTTTTTAAAAAATTTCCTAAGAATGTCTTGTTACTGAATTATCGCGGATTAAGAACGAAGCATTTTTACTTTCATTCTACAATTAAAAAAACACAGATTCTTAAATCTGAAACTTTGTTATATCAAATTTTATAATTGCCATATTTTTTCAATAACTTGTGGACAAATGAAATAATGCTATAAATTTTTCAATAGATTGTTTCAATAGATTAATTTTAATTTTGATTAACTCCTTTATTATCTTTTTTTGGTTCTTAGAATTAGAAAAGAATAAAGAGTAAAATAAATCGAAATTAAAGTTAATCTACATTTTAAGAAACAGACACGCTATACAGAATTGGTACCTAAATCTTGAGCTAATCTAATCTTATCATTCGATACAAACAGTTATAAATAATGTGTAATTTATGTTCGAGAGAAACCTTATTAAAGAAATTTGTTCACGAACAATTGTTTTTTAAATTCTATGAGAGAGAAAGACATATGTATATGGCCCATATCACGTATTAGGGATTCATGTAAAAATGAATTGCTCGGAATGTTTTAAATGATTATAAAAACATATAGTGTACATATTGTTGAAGATAAAGAAATTACATGTTTTGTATTCAAGACGTTGGAGATAGTTGTTTTAAGAAATTTTTTTTTTTACATTTGTATTATAGTTACAAAATATTTCAAATCTAAATTTAAATCATATCGTTATGTAAAATTTAAAAATGTGTTACACAAAGCATTTTATACGCTTACAATATTAAATTGTAGTGAAATAAAGTAATTTAAGAAAAAGAAAGATATTTACGTGTCATATATTGATAGTACATAAAAGAAATCAGAGCGTGTCAATGTCACATTTCTATGAACAAGCGAGTACAGGCTGTTAGTGAAAATATTTGTATAAAAGACAAAAATGTTAGCACAATTGTGATATAAAGAAATATATTAAGAACAAGATATTAACAAATAAAGAAAAGTGCAAAATTTATTCAAAAAACATCAAGAATAATTTTGGTTTAATTTTACTGACGAGAAACAAGATATCAAAATTTAATTAATTGTAAGTTTTGCAGCATCAATGATAAATTGCGTTGTTTAATGTATTCTCAATTTATACCTTATGCATATTAAAAAAATGTTAGATTTGGGATTATTGATACTTAAACTTTTTTCTTTCTGTAGTTTGAGATGTCAATTTTATATATAAATATTAATTTATATATAAATATTAATTTATATATAAATTTAATTTATATATAAATATTAATTTTTAAATCACTTTTGTTTCAAAGTTTATATGAAAAAGTGCTTTCTTTCATTTTGTTGCCTGTAATTAACTATCTATTATAATATTTACATATTATTAATTTTTTTTAATACACAATTTTATAAGTATTTACTTTCTAAAGATGTTAAGTATGTGTAAAAATTATTTAATAATTTTTGTATACTTATAAAAGTAATGATAATTAATATAAAATATGAACCCATCGTGTACATTAAAAGATCAGGAAAAATTATGTTTATATTAAAGATTAAAATGACATAATATATATACAAGGAAAAAAGTATATATGGTATATCTTTCATTCTCGTAAGATCTTGACAAAATCAGTCGTAGCCAGATTTTGTTACAGGATCTCTAAGAAGTGACGAGACAACTCTGCACTGTGTGCTTTATTCGCGAATATGTACAGAGCCAAATTTTGCAGTTTGACTCTTAAATAATTATAATAAATGAGATTATCTATTCTTTATTCACGATTCAAAGATAGATGTCTTATTATTTATGTTGATTTTACTTTCTAGAAGGAGTGCATTAAAAAAAACTGTTCTGCAGATGATTTTAATTTCGAATATTACAATTAAAATGCGATTCTTTCAGTATTTTAATCGTAATTTGGTTGAATAGAAATTTATTTTTGGCACATATTTCCACGTCTCTTGCCGATTTTTAAGGTTCTTGATTAGTTATCATGGCTCTTCAGGTTGATGATTTTAGAAATGAGAAAACAGTAAAACACATATGAATGAAAATTCTTTTAATATTAAAAATATATTAAAATAGCAATATTCGAACAATATTTGCATTTGACAGAGTATATTTGTATTTTATAAAATATATCTGAAATTTTCCTTTTATTTCAGAATAGAATAAAATTATATTTAACTAACTTGTTTCCTTTTCTGGTTAGGTGTAATTTAATTTTAAATATATGATTAAGTATTTATTGATTATCAAAATATAGAAGAAATATATTTCGGTATATTTTACAAATCTACTGTATTGACTGCACATGTTTTATTAAAAATACATTTTAATATAGTTTGCAAGAATTTTCTTTATGTATTTTCCTCGCTTTTGACATCACAATTAAGATGGCTGCAATGAATAGACTGCGAGAGTCTTAAATAAGTGGATACTTCCTTTTTTAAAAAGCGAATTAACAAAAAGAAAAATTCGTTTGAATTATAATTGTTTCATTTTTAATCAGCCTGATCGATACAATCAGGCAACGAAAAGCGATTTTCATCTCAAAACTAAATACTTATTCTCCTATCTACAGGATGTTTAGCAAATCACGTTATAATTAACAAAAAATGTGATTCGGAAAGTGATTCGTGATGAGAGATCGTGGAGTAAATTACCCTTTTTCTTGATTGATCATATTTTCGAGAATAAATCGTTGTAGACGCTTAAGTATTTGTTGCGACAATTCTTGTGCTTAGACCCTAAAGAAATAAGACAGCAATAAGCGATAAGCGAATCAGCCAATCATAATAGAGAAAGTAAAGTAATAACGTAGCAGTAGGAAATGTTGATTTGCTAAAGACTACTGCATATACTTTTCCTAATGGGTTTTTTACAACCAGCTATTACTAATAAAAAGCTTAAGTCTTAACCCAGAAGAAATTGATCAATCATAGTTGATTATTCTTCTTACATTTGACTAATCAATTTCTTATGGCTTAAGGCCGGTATTTATAGTCGATTCTTATATTTTGAGTGGCATCTACAATAGGATTTTAAGGCGTGAAACTTAACTTTAAGTCTTAAGCTGTAAGAAATTGGTCAATCATAACCGACTATTCTTCTCACATTCGACTGTGATTGATCGATTTGCTTAAAACTCAAAGCTTAAGCTCATGGCACATACAAAAACGTAAGACGTTAAAGTAAACAGTAAGTGAATCAGTCAATCACAATAGAGAACATCAGGCAGTTTCTACTATGATTTGCCGGTTTGCTTGTTGCTTATATTTTATTGTCTTACATTTTTCTATATGTTTTTAGCTTTAGTAGTAGTAGTAGTAGTAGTAGTAGTAATAATAGTAGGAATAAGAATAATACACAAAGCGGGTGGGATTAGAAACAGCCCTCAATATAATTTAGCTCTAAAAATTTTTCTGTCTCCCCGCTTGTTTATAAGGTTAAGCAGTTCAAGTCCTATACTGCGTACTAGGCTTATAAAATTGTTATATATAAAATTGTTCAACTTCTTCTAGATCCTTGGGTTCAACATATGATCCCAGGATCTATATGCAGTATTCACAATTCCTTCTTATTTCAAGACTATCTTAAGTAATGTTCTTCTTAAGACTACTTAAAACGGTCTTAAATATAAGATCTGACTATGAATACGGCCTATATCTTTTACAGACAAGCAGAGGATATCAGCTCAAAATGTGTAGACTTTTCTCCACATAGTCGGTAATTTTTTTGCTCGGCGAATATAAGATTATAAAGATGAGCTCTGAGAGGCATGTGAGAAGGCCAATGCTTAGTCTCAATTTGTCTTTCCCTATCAGTTTTTTTGTTCTGATAGTTTGGGATGTTTCAGACTCAAAACTTAATTTTTACGATTTAAAATCTCGTTGTAGATGCTGCTTTAGACTATTTTAAGTACAGTTTAAATCAATCAGCATTAGCATCTCAAAACATTACTTAAGACGATGTTAAAATAAAAACTGGTCATAAATAGTAATCAAAGACTTAAAGCTTAGAGGCTTCCTACAATAAATCATTAATAATAAATCAGAAGTCAGAAGCTAGAAATTGATCAATCATAGTTGATTATTAATTTCACATTCGCGTGGTTTATTATAGAAAACCTCTTAAGACTGCCGCACACATTTTCCGCAACAGAAATTAAGAATTAGCCAATTAAAGCTGACAATTTTTGATAATTATTGACTGTGATTGGTTAATTTTTTACGGTATATTTTCGGTTAAGGCCAAAGCACGCATAATGCATAAATCATAAGAAAATCAACTGATCAAACTTTTATTTTATGGAAAGGAAGAAACTGAAGGACTTTGATTGGTTTTTTTTTTGTATTATGCGTTATATAGGACTGTGCTCCCGTCCTAACTTTACTTTCTACAATAAGTCATTGGCTGCGTTCAGCAGAGAAAGCAGCTTTGCAACTATTGTAAAATTCTTCAATACGATTGATTCTTGCTTTTGGTTTATTATGAATCTAAATGTATAAACCAATCATATTAAAAAATTTTACAACAGTTGCAAAGCTGTTTTTTCTGCTGATCGCAGCCATTATCTAAGCTTTAAATTTTTAATCGTAAGAAATTGACATATCACGGTTAAACGTGAGAAGAACAATAGATCAATTTCTTGCGGCTTAAGACTTAAAGCTTTAGCTAACGCTTATTGTAGAAAATCTATTATGAAATGTGAAGCAATTTTTATTGCTTATACTGCTTTTACTCTTGCTATTTAAGTTTTTTTTGTACCTTAATGTAATGAACAATTGAGTGATAATGAATATTATAAATTGATATTAATATTAAAATTTGAAATCGAATAAAATAAGTTTATATGAAAATTTGATACTCGAAAAAGGAATAAATCATTGAAAATAATACATTTTAAAATTGGGATATGTGTCTTAGCTTATCCATATATTCACTTAAAAAACGAATCCTATGTTAGACTCGATTTTTTGCTAATGATTTTATATGTAATGAGAAACAATTTTGAATACTATTTAAATTAATTTATTGTCCAAATTATTGTTTCTAAGAAGCTATAACACAATCAAAGAATTTTAATGTATACTTTTAGCAATTTTTGTTTATAATTATTGCTTTCTACTGTGATTTATTTGATTATTTATATATTCTGTTTACAAATTTGTTTTCATTTATACATGTATGTGCGATATGGCCTGCATTTTTTATCCTCTTATACTGTGTAAAAATATTTACATTTTTGTGTGTCAGAGTTGCCACACACCAAACAATAAGTCAAATATTTTGCATGTTTCTATAAATATTTTGCGTGATTTTATAAATATATAACCTAATTACTATAAATTTATTATAACATATATAGAGTGTTTAGCGTAACAATCTGTACTCTTTTTAGGACGCTTCCGACAGTAAAAAAAATTGGATATTTATCTATTTTATATAAGCTACAACTTGCAATAAAAAATTTTTTAAAGTAAAAAATTAAAATCACTTTGATTTTTTAATAGCACCATACAATTTTTTTCATAATATTGTAAAGATCTTTAAGATTAATTCAATGTAGATTTTATTGATTTAATATCAAATTTGTAGTATTATTTTAAATGATAACTTAATAAGCTCTATATATAATATTCAAGGAAGAATTATAGTTTTGAGAAAGAACAATTACAACACAACTTGAAAAATAATACAAAAACTGTACAATATTTGTTAAAAAAAGTTAGAACTTTGTGTAATAGAAAGAGATAAACAATTTGAACATTTGCATAGATAAGAGAGTTGTATTTTTTTTTATTGATATTTATTAGGAATGTATCGGATATCCGGAAAATATCCGGTATTCGATCTTATCCAGCCCTTTTTTAATATTCGGCCGGATAGCCGAATATTATTAGTATTTGCCAATATAGTTGAAATTTTATGTTGAAAGTTTGCGTTATTGATACAGAATTCTATTCTTTTCAGCTGAACTTACGATCCACTACATATATTTCTAATTTATTTATGATCACATTATGTATCAATGAAATCAATAAAATATCAATAAAAGTGACATTCTCTGCATGCATCGAATTTGTCTTAAAGATCCTTATGGTGTTATGTAAAAATTTTTAATGACTTTAATCTTTCATTTTCTGAGTAGTCACCATATTGAAATATATTGAATCGCAACGTCAGAAGTGAGAAATGGCACATAATTTTTATTATGTGCTATTTGTAAATAAAAACAATTTGGATAAAACGAAATGATGAGATCGCTTTAAAAAAATTGTAAAAATAGAGGAAAGTTATTTTTATCTCTCTTAATAGACAGTAAATAATCGTAAAAAGTGATAAAAAACACGTGAAAGTGAAAATTGGTTACGCATACACATTGAGTAATATCACTTCACATGGCTTTCATGATATTTTATTTACTGACTGTCAGTGGGAATAAAGATAGCTTTCGTCCAATTCTACAATTGTTTTAAAGCGATCTCATCATTTTCCAAATTGTTATTTCCAAATTGTTCTTATTTATAAATGTGATACATACCAAATTAACGGAGTCATTTTCCGCTCTGATATCACTGATTCAATAAAATGACTGTAGTGACTACTCATGAGCATCTTAATTCTTTAGTAAATTGAGTTACCGTAGAAATGTCTAATTTCTTTATATAATAAAGTTGAAGTACCGAACTTAATTTTACACTAACGTGTAAAATTCTAAGGTAGTAGATGATTTCTTTAAAAAACGAGATTTATCATTATAATTTAATTAATAATAATTTTATTAATAGTTTAAAAAATTATTATTAATGAAATTATTATTAATTATAATGGTCACAATAAAGTAATAGGTCAGCGGCTATTCTGGAAAAATATTGAGCACCTAAAAGCACAACTGCTCAGTGAGCTGTTGTACTTGTTTGGTCTATATTTTTAGATCTAATGACATGTGCCAATCACATGCAAAAACTCACTGAGCGCTCAGTGAACGATTATGCTTCTGGATTCACTTACATGTACAATTTGCATAATTTAATCTTGAAAAATAAATATAATTCGTATCTTATTTTTATTTGATGAAAATGTTTTTGATTTATCGTATGTTTCATACTATTTTATTAAGATGTACACGTAGCTTTAATATTTAATTATGCAGATATTTGTGATTTTGGATGAGATCTGATGAGACACTCCAAATTTTCGATTCTTTACTAAAGAATAGTTTTAAATCATCTTAAAACACAAATTTTTTAAAAATATTTAAAAATATTTTGCAAATTGTAGCTTGCATGAATAGATGAATATCCATTTAAAATTTTTTTTTAACTGTTGAAAACATCCTAAATATCATGCAGACCATTATATTGAATACCTTGTATATGGTTTTTTACATTGCCTTGCCATTTACCTAATTCTGGAATTTAATTTTTATTTTATTTTTTAGTTTTTATACTGATATATATTACATATGTATTTATGATGTAATCATATATGTATCTGGTATTTTATTATGAAGATATTTTTAGAGCAAAGAGAGGAGAGAGAGAGAAAGAAAAAAATCTGATTTTTATATTGAATTAATATTGGCAATATATAATGGATGAGGCACTTTTTTTTTTATTAGTGACTCTTCCATATACGCGATATTTTTTTAACAGAAGAATCTATTCTAGTACAAAACTAGTACTAGTTGGATATATATATAGAATACGTGACAGATTTCTATACAAACTGCTTAGTTGAAATAATAATTACGTATTAGCATGATTATTGCATTTTAATGATCATGCTAATGAAAAATTCTCTAAACATGACCTTACAAATGCATTTTTTAGTTTTGAAAGTTGTTTAGTCGTTAACAAAAACATTACAATATTTAAATGACATAAACATGTGAATTTTGGTTATCACAGTAAAGTATAAACAATTAGATATAGAACAATTTTATATATCAAATAACAAAAAATTGAAATATTAATTCTAGTATTATGCTCTCGATTTTGAGAGTCTATTATTATTATTATTATTATTATTATTGTTATTTGATATCTATCTTTACATATATTTTACTATGATTTATTTGACTGTAGTTTTTTTGTTAATATTTGCGACTTTTAAAAAGAATGCAATTGTAAAATCATATTTATATGATATTTTTTTATTATTATAAATACATATTTTTAAGATTTGTTAAGACACTTTGTATATTTGATATATTCCTGGAACAAAATCAAATATATATATATATATATATATATATATATATATATATATATGACATAATAATGATACGAACTATTTTACTTCTTGAAGTCATGGTTATTGATTGGTATCATGCATGAGAAATTATCGAATTCGTAAAAATTGTAATATATAATGTTTGTCTATTTGCTGCATCAGTTATTCAATAGATGCAAACTGCACTTTTTTAGACTGTTTCATTACAGAAAGTCTAATGCTTCTTCACTCTGCGCTATTTTATCATCTAATTTTTTGATATATTAAACGATGTATTAAATGACAATTTCTTATTATAGATAGATCTTATTTGTCGGATTATATTTCTGACACAAACAAAAAATATTCATACAAAATATATTGCATAATTATATTAATAATAGTTATAGGTTTTCTCTTACATTTATATATTCACACATTACTTTTTTAATGTGATATTATATGTACAAAATTTCACTTTTACAATTTTTCAAACTGCGTCAGTTATGATACATATCTCATATATTACATATAATACATTGTATACTTCTATTGAATTTTAGCAGCGTTATAAAATAATGATATACATTTTATTTTTAGAGAAATACATTTATACCAATTTATAAATCAGAAATATTTATACGCTGCAAAATTTATCAGCGTTGACGTATCATATTTTTTGACATACCATATTATAATCAATGAATTATATTTGATAGTTTAAACGATAAAAACAAAACGATTTTGTTATATTTGTTTATCGTTTTTAATTGTATAAAGTGTTAGAATAATTGAAAAATATTAAAATAGATTAAATAGGTATCATGAAATCTATATATGTTATGTACAATATATCTTCTTTAAATACATGTTTAAATACATGTTACACCTAGAACGGACTACGGGCTTTAGAGTGACTAACAAGCTGCTTGCTAGTCTGACAGAAGATTTACAAAATGCAAAATTGGAATCAATGGCCGTTGTCAACTGGTGCGTCTTCGTTGCCGCAACCATCAATTGGCTATGGTGCACCAGCAACGGGCGCAGATGCTACGACCATGATGCAGAGTTATATGCAATATTATAATCAACCAGTAAGTATATCTTTAAATAAGGATATTATATACTTTATATAGAATTGCACAATAGCTTTTTTAACAAGTGGTTAATAAATTAATAATTAATAATTTATACACATAAATAATATGCATATATAGTCCCGAAATTTGATAAATATTTTTTAATATTAATATAATATTATACAAAGATCCATTTTAATCTATCCAGTAGAATATCTCTAAATCTTTAAGTTGTAAGACAAAAATGTTTTAGACAAAAAGTTGCTCAATTACAAGGGAGAAAGAAGATAGTGATTTTTAGAAAATGTTCTTAAAATCAGGTCAAAGTTAACTGAAATATTATGTATTTTTTTACACAATATGTGATTCTTTTAATTATGTATGCTTCTTAAAAAGTTAATAGTGTACAAGATATGTAATGTTTCATGTCACGTGCCAGATTAAAGTGTAAAATATTTCGTTCAACTATTGGCTTTTTGGTATACTTAATATTTTTATGTGTAAAATAATTAGAAGAATCATATTGTATGAAAGATATATATAATTCCATTTAAAAAATTTTAAATAATTTTGACTTGACTTTAAGGACATTTTCTCAAGATCAGTC
>Ga0157364_1004089_pt1 | contig 14439 bp, 6 predicted proteins | sample AttsexASBM2_FD_111476 | JGI IMG/M metagenome (GOLD analysis project Ga0157364, IMG submission 111476) | Fungus gardens microbial communities from leaf cutter ant in Ribeirão Preto, State of São Paulo, Brazil - Atta sexdens ASBM2 | ecosystem: Host-associated > Fungi > Mycelium > Unclassified ... | reverse complement strand
AGAGATAGATAGATAGATAGATAGATAGATAGATAGATAGATAGATAGATAGATAGATAGATAGATAGATAGATAGATAGAGAGAGAGAGAGAGAGAGAGAGCTATTTCAAAGAAGTCTTCGCTATTCCAACTAGAAGATCTTTTCTGTCTGTACATTGTTTCTTCCTACTCTCTTTTTCGCATATTATATGTGATATTCTACATACAAGGGAAAGGAAACTGCGAACATTTAAAGGAAAAATTTAATAAAATTGAGAATTATTTAAGAATTATAGAAGTCTGTATATATTCAAAGAAATTACAGTTATTTAATTTTGAACTACGAATAATTAAAATATTCATATATTATCTATATAAACTATAAATTTAAAAAAAAAACAAAGAACTTTTCAGTGTTACTCGCAGCCACGCGGGACAATGCCGAATCTCTTAGGTTTGGTTCTTTATTCAGAGCTACAATAAACTACGAAAATTAATAATCATCTCTTGGTAGTTACAAAAAGCACAATTATTTACCTACGAAATATTACACCATGACTACAATATTCTGTAATCTGTTTTACTGAAAATAATAGAATGAATAAACCGATGCAATCGAGTCAAACGCGACAGTCTTATGTACGACATGTGCCAATTTTATTTTTACTTATACAAATTAACTTTAATCTCAGTTTCAATTTACTCTCCATCTTTTTTCTAATTCTTAAAAAAAGTTAAGATTAAAATTAAACTACATTGGTAAAAACAGGCATTACTACAACTATCTTGAATTCACCCTACAGTTACCCTCAAACAGTAAATAAGAAATATTAAGGATATTAGGTTTACAGAGGCCTTATATATGTAAAATATACAATGTGCGAAATATAATATATGTACTCACGTACGTACGATAGGACGACTATTAATACGGATCCGCGGGCGAACTTCGTTACAAGAGCTATGTGATTTTCCATGCAAATTGAGTTGTTCGCCTGTCATTATGCTAATAAAAGTAATGGCGCGTCGCATAGGGATAATGCAGCTGTCGTAAATGAACCGTCGCGATCGGCATCGGAGGTTCATCGCGAAAGGATGCATCGCGAATCGCGACGTCGCGACATTTTTTCGCGACCGACCGTCGTCAGCTCGCCGTGACAGGTGGCTGATGAGATTGCGCGGTGAAAGTTGCTCCGGGAGCAACGCTCACGGCTTCTCCTCATCGCGCACGTCCCTTCATTACACGCGGACAATACCGGGGAAGAAGTGGAAAATGTTAAATTCATTGCGAGCGAGAGGGAAAGCGAAAGATGCCGGATTTGTCTCACGATTAGTTTTCACGACCTGCGAACAACGACGTCAGGCGCGAAATGGAATTAGCCGCACGAGAAGAAACTTAGGAATTATCGAGATGAGTTTTCTCACACCGCTGCAGAATTATCTCGGAGAGATAAGGAGTACCAGATTTCTCTCCTCGTGCAAAACACTATACGTTCCAAATATTTCCTAATTTTTTCTCGCGCATTAAATTAGGAATACACAAATGTTTTTTTTTTTACATACGCGCGTACGATACTTTCTATTTGAAATTTGAATAATATTCTTTCCAGTCAATGTTTCGCGAAACGCTGCATATATTCGTTATGTCATACATGGAATACATTTTCGTCAGGGCTAAACGTAACAGCTCGTCGCAGTAATTTCGATACGCGAGCATCGTACGTAGAGTTTCGTGATAGTAATTGCATTTATGTAAGATACGCGCGTTAAATTGCTCTGCCGGCGTCGAAAATAATGACGCGGCGATGTGTGTAATTAACGCGCCGTCATTGTGCTTGCGCCATTTAACCCAGGTTTTCCCCCGCTGTATTAATAATGTATAGGACTCGCGAGAATTAGAGGTCTGCGCTTCTTCTCCTCTTATTTTCCGCGTACCGAACGCGAAAATGCAAACGGTGCACGTCAGTGACTCGTTTCTCACAAAGCGAGCGAGAGTCGTCCACTGGAGCTGTGGTGCATCGTGGGACTGACGGCGGAAACGCGTCTGCTGCCGCTCCGCGCGGCGTTACGTGCGTGCATAATGCATATCGCGTGACTCCGTCACGGATCCGGACAGTTACAACGTGTACACGCGTAACAATATCGCGTATCACGGCGAATCTCTTTCTGCTACCGACGTCTGGCATTTTAATCGAAGCCGCGTGAAAGAGAGCGAGAACAAGAAAGAGAGAGAAAGAGAGAAAGAGAGATAAAGAGGGAAAGAAGGGGAGCTAGAGAGAAATGGATTGCCAGGAATGCGTATCTTCATACATACAACGCTAGTGTAACAAGCGACATGCGTACTGATAAAAAATGAAATGCTGCGCGCGCTCTGTCGAGATACCTTTGCCATGCCTCTCCTGCGCGTACAGTGTGATGTGCGTACTTCTAAAGCACCCTATATATTGTATTATGACTGACTGACTAGTTACATTGTAGCGCAATTACATTATCCCTATGTTAGATCTATGCTAATGACATTGTTACGTCCGGTCGTATCTTGCGATCGCGATCGTAAAAGGAACGAAACACTTTTATAGTAAAATAAAGAATTTTTATTACGACGCGATAAACGTCCCACTAATAGAACGACACATTCAAGCCGCGAAGAAAAAAAAAGATCATGCAACTAATCATGTACGGTACGATTATACAGTTCGCAAGACCGAAAGCGATTCTTTTTTTTTTCCCTGTTATTCACACATCGGTCTGTTAGAATAAATGGAAACATTTTATCTTGACACGATGCATTAGATCCTAGTTTTTCTTTGTTACATACAAAGATGAGTGGGTTCATAGAGAAAACAAGGCTACTGTAATGACGGTTTATCGCAATTAAAATTATACTTGCTGACTACGTTGTAGCAACAATTACATTATCTGCCGGTAGATCTATATTAATAACCACTGCAATAATAACTCGTTTTTCTTTTTTAACGTCCAGATGTTCTTGCTCGAGGCTTATCTAACCTATGCAGCCTATTATGCGTTTGTCGAGAACGTTAAGAACGAGAATTGGTAAGCGGTATTCCGGTATACTTATAAATTTGTTTGCGATTAGTTTCCTACTACTCGGCCAAGTAACACAATTAAATGAAAAAGAGCAGTTATTTTTTTAATTACTTCAATATATATTTTCGTTCAAATCTGTTCCAACTTGTTCTTTTTACCTCAAGATTACGATTGAATTTTATGAATCGGCCATACATTCTCATAAAATGTTGGTTCTCAAGGAAAAACCAAAATCGGTCTTAAATAATGGATTTAACGAAAAGTGCAATTTGTAAAACGTCACGTCGGAAAAACTACAGAACTGCGAAGTACACCCGCTGTGCTTTTACGAGCTGCAGGTTCAGCATACCGACCAATTACACCTTCCACGGTTAGGTGGTTCCCCGTCTTAACGGGCAGTTAGTGCGAACATAAATGTCTCTGCTGCATGCTTTTAATTGCCCGCTTATAGCACCGCGCGCGATATACCTATGCGACGGTGAAAAAGGCAGTCGCCGATGTGGAAATTTGAAACGCCATGGTATGCGAAGCGAGCGATACCTGCCTCTCAGTTTATTTTCAAACGGCCGGTGAAAATCGTCAATCAGGTTTCGTCAAGCTTTGAGAATCCCCTAATAAATTTTAAGACGGTCTTTCTTCGGCGAGAGAGGCTCTTCAAACGTTATTCCGTTTATATACCTATTGAATCTACAGGGATTTAATAGTGACATCAGAATACAACCACGACGCGAGATCGCAAAATTATGTACATTCCTTTCTAACACGCTCCAATAGCGAATAACATCGTAAATCTGGCCCGACCTTATTATAAGTCACTTAACCGGTATTCGTTTTCGACGTATGCATTGCGTGGGTGTACGATGCTCAGATTGTGATTGTGAGGGCCGTGGCGGAAGACTTAACCGGATACACCCGTACGATAACTTCTGACTCGAGTAGGAATACTTGAATTTCGGTTATTAATTTCGTGAGGGGCGCGACGGGGTGCTACGACCCCCTCGTGCGTGTCAAACCGGGGTTGGCCCTTCGTCGTGACTCGCCCTTGGGATCCCCCTGAGACAATGATCCCCCGTGGCGCTGGATGTCTCCGACGACGTCTAGGGACCCCCATCGGGACGAATGCCATAGTCTCCATTTTACTACTATAGAGACGTCAGTTATCCGTCCCATCATTTCGTATTCGAGTCTGAGGGTTTGCAGGTCTCTTTCGTCTCTTCTCCCCTCAAATTATTGGACTATATTGTAGTCGCGCAAGATCACATTATTCCACAAAAAGAATGATTTTATTGAGAGATCGAAAAATTTAGATCCGAAAAAAATTTAGATAAATGTAGATCCGAAAATAATTTTATCTTTTGTTTGAACTATCAAAATAATTATGTAGAAGACTAAAACTGGTTGCTAGAATATCGAAATTTTTTATAACATTGTTTTTATCATATTTGAGTTTCTTACATAATTATTTTGATGAACAAAATTTTCAGATCTGTATCTTAATTATATTTTCAGCAAAGATTCAGCAAAGATCATTTCCATTCTACTATGTAGTTTTTCTTCCAATAATAAAAATAAAATAATAAAAATGTTAACAAATAAATAAGATTCATTTTATCTATGTATATTTGAACAATTAAAATAAACTTGTAATCTATATTTCCTTCAAGCGAACCTTATTTTTGAAACATCTCTCGCAATCAATGCTGCATGATATGAACAAGTGAAAAGCACTCAATAATTTGTACAATTAGCGTACAATTTGTAATTAATTCGTATTTCATGTTGTAAACATTGTAATTATTTTAACTAATTAAACATTTACTATTCTCAACCATTTCTCCTTCATTATTTTGGGTAGAAATGGAACAATAATCATCGATTGGATAGGCCTTCGACCTACGGATAAATTCTTCAAATGCAATGTATTTGTGTAATTGAAGAGTTGAGGAAAATTGCGGATAAGTACTATTCGGCGCGTACGTCGAACGATTTACGATTTCAATAAATGTCGAAAGATAGCTACGTCTCAACTTCGATATATCCATCGCGCATATCTAATTGTAAATATTTAAAGAAATCAAATAAAATATACTTACGCCCTGAAGATTGTTCGCAGCAGTGTCCACACGAAAATTATTCGTCAATCCAAAGATGTGTATATGTAACATACAAAAATATGTACCGTTAATGGTACCGATCGAAGAAGTTTTACCACGCAATGTTTTTTCGAATTACAAATTATTGCTACATGCAGTTTAAGGTTCTGTTTTGCCCTCGTGCGGCATACTTTTTAACGATTAGCAATGTAAACTACATGCATGCTGATATGCGCAAAATTTCTCGCCGTTCGTGAATGCACCCTGCGAGCTCTCGTGCCTACGAAGGAACCGGCGCTCCGCAATTAATTGCCGACCATCGGGGCACGGCTTTTCTCTCCCGGCTCGAACCCATTACTTTGTAGCATTTGGCTGGTAACTTAATGACCTATACTCACGGAAGTCGGATCCTGAAACAGAAAAAGCGTGAAGCCATGGGTTAGACATGCTACTCAAAATTCACAGTGCGCTACGAAACGTTTAATTTTCAATTTTAAGGATCGAGCGTAGCAACGGCGGTGGCGGCGGCGGCACTACTCCTCCCGGTAGCCAGTTTCCGCTTTATTGCTCCTTTTTAAATTGCATTCGCTTAGAAATTCCGCTCGTACCACTCTCGTCGGTTGTATTATACGTAGTTGAGTACGTGCTTACATGCAGGATGGGGGAGAAAGAGGACAGTCGACATTATGCAGGCATAATAATCGGATTGTAAATCGGCCGTGCGACGAAATAGCGACCTGCCCCCGTGCTACGTGCATAACGCAGTTATGCACGCAGTTTCTAAGTATAAAGACGTTCGTCAATTTGTTATGCATGCCTCGGTGGGACGAAAATTGCATTTAATTCGCCATCGCTCTTACCCGGCGACCGTCCGCGGGGCTACGGCTGCCATGGACGCTACGTTGACTACATAAATGTAGATGTTCCATTTAAAAAGCCATTTTCGCGTGTTTAGCATAATACGTAATCGCGCGAACCGCCGGTCCGTCGGATCATCCCTGCCACGTCCGTCGTCTGCGAAAGGGTTACCGCGTCGTTAACCATAAGAAAAAAAAAAGAGAAGCAAAATATCGTGAACAAAAATATTCCTCGACCGACATTCTCCGAACAGTTTATTCCCCGCGCAAACGAGATTCCATTAAAATATGATACGCGAGGAATTTTGAAATTTTTTTCTATCTAATTATTATATACAGTCACAAAACAAAGCATGAATTTCTGCTTTTTATTCAAATTTTTTTTAATGAAGAGATTATGACATCATTATTTACTTCTTCTCTTGACGATTATGTTATGATAGTTACACATCACTATAATTAATGCTCGGAAAAAAAAAATCATCATTTTTCAATTTAATTTTTATGCACTAATTTATATGCATTATTTATTTACGCTATTTATTATAATGTGCACAATCTGTTTTCTTTTTTTTTTTATTTTTCCTAATTCTCTCTGGCACATATATTTTTTCGTTGACAGAAAATTTTGTAGCTAACTACAGTTTCGTTTAAAAACACAGCGATACCGGTGACGCGCGTTTCAATCAATCTGCAAATAAATGGCAATTCAACGCGACGCGTCGCGTAATTCACACGATGTGCACACACACCCGTTCTCGTTCCGCTCTCTTTACTCTTCGGTGGACAGTTTTACCACCTTTCGATAGTACCGGTTGTCAAGCAGTTCGGCGAGAAAAACCCGTTGTCGAATCGCCGGTATATCGAAATCATGCATTCACCGTACATCGCCGCAGTTCAGTGAAACCTCCGGCAATGAACGTCGACGATAAACGGTAAATTTTGGTTTAATTAAAACTCGACAGCTTGTGTAATTCTCTAATCCTCCTTAATTCGAGACAACATGTACTGTACGTGTCGAATTATGATAAACGTGTGAGAAGAAACGCGTCGGCGCGTTTCCACCGACCACGAGAAAACTTTCGAGAGCGCCGTTCGCGGCTAAAAGGCGGAAGACGAGAGCCGCGTGTTTCGAATCTCGATTCGACATCCCGAAGCAACGTACAAGATAGATGGTAATACGATTATCTATGGGGATGCTCCGCGCGAACGCAGGATATACATGCAGTTATACGCGATTGCTACCAGCGGCCGTTATGAACACAGAGTATCGCGCCAATAAACGTTTGTACGAGTTTACAGAAAAAAAGAACATAAGAACGTAAATCGAGCGAGTCGAGAAAAGAGCGAAAGACGGAGAAAGAAGGAGAGAAAGAGAGAGGGGGGGGAAGCGGTTTAAGAGAAGAAGAGAGAAAGAGAAAGAAAGGAAGACGAGAGGATACCTGTGGAGAGGCTCGCCGCAAGATCGCTCCGGCTCCCACCGGAATTTTAACTTTTAATAATAAAGCGAGGGAGTCTCGCGTTGTTACGTTATGATAGCGCACGCGAAGAAAGGGCAGAGGATGAAGGGGGGGAATGGAGAAGGGGGCGAATTAAAGGCGGTAGAAGGAAGTTCTCTCTCCGTCCTCGGCTCACCTGCGGCCGGAGTCCAGGGTAAACCGCAGCACAGGGTACCGCCGCCACCGCGTAATTGCCAAGCTCTCACTTACCGGTCGTTCGATTGATTATTATTTTTACGCGCTGCGACCTGCCTGACCCCGCCGTGAAGCGTGTGCAAGAGCGAGTCGATCGGCGATCGCCGCATTGCGCGTCTTAGATCTCGTCATTAAGGCATCGCTGCGCGCGCGGGTGCGACGGCATGTTCTCCATGGTGGACAAATTCTATTCTCTATATTACATCGATGGCGTTTCCAAAATTCTTTCTCAAACAAAAAATTCGCAATTTTTTGCCAAACATTTTCATCCGAATTTGACAATTTTCTGAGAATTTTTGAACTTGTTTTGAAATCTGCATGGAAAGAACAGTTTTGCTGAAGTACCTAAAAATTTAGCTATATTGAGAAAAAATGTACTAAATTCTAATAAATATTTATTTGAATAGCGCCAGTTAAATATGTACTAATTGTAAGTGTAAACATTTGTTTGATACAAGAATCATTAATTTGATTTAATTATTATTATTTTTTTATTTAGCAAATATAGGTATCTGTTTCATAAATAAATGTTAATATTAGTATTATTGAAACGACTAGTTATTAAAATTTAATATCTTTTTCTTCTAGTAAATACAGATTAGAAAATAATTACGTTGGACTATCAAAATAATTACATAGAACGTTCGAGTTAATGTTAGAGAATATCAATATTTCTTACAGCATCATGCTTGCAGAGTTTCCTGTAAAGATTTTGATTGAACAAAATTATTTTCAGATCTGTATCTAAGTTAAATTTTTAGATTATAGTAGTTCTGCATAATCGTTCATTCCATGTAAATTCCATGATCCAATAGATAGATTGTTCAGTTATTAATTTATTAACAGTATAACAGTTAGTCTATACTGTCTATACTTTTTAATGGAATCAATCGCGCGTTTATTGTAATTTGCAAGCTTTACTTTTCGACGTATTTGAATCTATCCAAATCTATCGCAGAGCGATCTGTCGGTCGATCAGTCGGTCGGTCGGTCGGTGGCGAGCTATTATCTTTATATACCTCGACCCACCTGACCTTAATGTACCGATCACTGCCGCTCCTTGAATCATGTTATTAAACCGCTTGATCTTATGGACAAAGGTTGCCAGGTGTAGGGAATGGCGAAATCACGCGAGAGCGCTTCGAGAGAGTGTTCTTTTTCTTTTCCTTTTTTTCATAATCAAAATGTGAATACACCGGAAGTCATGATCGTATAATTAAATAACAAAGTAGGAATTCCTCAGAGAGATTGGGTGGTGGATCGCGCGCGGGCTTTTTATGCGCAACAGAGTGCGGCGGTTACGCGGCTTAGCTCGACGCGGCGCAAACAAATTAAAACATCCGCCTAACGTTGTTGCATTTTAAGCGACGCTTTACCTCGCCTACAAAGTTTGTGAATACAAACGCGAACCGGAAGAAAGCGCAGAGGTGGAAACGGTGCAACGCAACGCAATGTAACTTAATGCAGAAAGAGAAGCGTAAGCCTCGCGATGTCTTCCTCGCACTTTTTCTTCAACAAGAAGCACGAAGTAATTGGATTTGCAAAGGTGGAAAGCCGTGGATGCAGGAGAGAAGAAACCTGGCGAGAGAAGCCGTGTAACACTGTAGAAAAGAGGCACACAATGAGCTGTATAAATAAAAAGCTCAACGAGCGAGTCTTGCCGAGCGTAAGCTCGGAGAGTTACGAGACCAAAGAAAACTTGCCCGCGTTGTTCTGAATAATAATTACATTCCACCACTGTTTACGTTACAAAGTACAGAAAATTTTCCAAAGAGAGAGAGAGAGAGAGAGAGAGAGAGAGAGAGAGAGAATCGACAAGCTCAGTAAATAAAAATACTATTTATTTTTTGTCTTAGAGTTCTCTTGGAGTTGTTAAGAGTCGCGACAGGTGCAACCCAAGGCAATTAAAAGCTCCACTGTTGATGAATGAGAGATCACGTATCGTAATCGTGAAAAAAATATGTAAATTGAGTATAAATATCATTAAGTAATAATGCTTGGCGAATGAATAGAATGATCGATCATATCTCGAATGCAAATCGAAATGTCCGGCTGCGATATCGACCGTGAACTTTGGGCGCGTGCATACGCACATACACGCACATGTATAGACGGTTTACTCATTTAAACTAAATTATTCCAAATAAATGAGCGTGTCCTCGGTAGTGCCTACATACCCCGGGACATTCATTCACCCTTAATTAATGATCCGCTCGAAAGTCGGCAGGATTAATCGCGTGCAATCAGATCACCGTAATTAATTACTTCGTGTTGGAAGCACTTTGTTTGCGTCGGCGAGGGCTATCTTGATGAAATGAAATTGCGCGACGTTGTGTCTGAAAATGTGCAAGTCAACGCGTGATACAAATGACTTACTCTTCGACTTACTCAAGCTTGTTTTCCTGCTTATTTCAATGCGTCTGATAATTATTGATTTCATGAACCATCGTATAGTATTACTTTTCTCATAAATTTGTTTTAATCATTTATGATCTTTAATTAATCTTCAATTATTAAAAAAAAAAAAAGATATCCTCCCTAACGTGATACGGAGGTAATTTATTCACTTGCCCCCTGACAAGCTTGCCGCTGTAAATAACAACTCGAGTGATACTTTTATTGGATCGTATTAAAAAAAAAACATATTTCTTGATTATTATCCTTTTTTTGAATGCGGTGACCTGAACAAGTGACAACTTTTTTCACTTTTCTCCAACTTCACTTCCATCAATTTTCTGGACGCGCGAAACTGCCTACGGCATGTATAAAAGGCCATATATTATATAATACAATGGGACTATGGTAATAATATCAGATCGTATTCGAACATGTAGACGAGAAACTCGAGATGGTTTATGACGTAAGTGAGTGAAGCAGTACGCGAAAGTGGAGGTGGAAGATCTTTACGACTTTCTTGATGGTGCGAAATCGTCTCTTTCTTGGAGCTTCTGCCTCTATCCTTTGGCAAGACATCGTAGTAGCTAAACCGTCAGCCCCGCTGCAAGGAAAGGTCCCTTTCTCATATGAAACGGAGTACATCGTGCAGGCAAGCAAATGCGTAATATTTCGGTAGGAAATGTATGTCGTCATGGCGTAAGATATCGTCGTAAGCGTCACCTTCGCCAGTCTACGATCGCGATTGCGATCGGATACGGAGGCATAGCTGTGGTATAAACAGGGAAGAATAACTTTCTATTTATTAGAGGTTATTCCTCCTTTTACAAAAGCAGGAAAAATCAAGAATCTGTTATCGTTAGAAAATATCTTATCAGGCGAGAAAGAGTTATCTTAATGATCTGATTCATAGTAATGTCTTAAGATGCTAATAATAGGCTCTGTGATTAAGACCATACTTAAGACAGTTTTAAATATAAAAACCAACTATATGAATACGGGCCTAAATATTCAATTCATGTTTAAAGATCTGATTACATTCCTAATAAGATGATATTCAAAGCGTGAGTATTACTGTCACTAAACAATAATAAATATTAATGCGAAATAAATCTCGCAATCTCAACTGCAATCTCAAATGCGATCGACCACTGTGATAAACTACTTCTTTTGAAGAATTGCCATCGTGCGGCTGAATCCGGTTTAGAATTATTAAGATAACCAGCAATAACTATTAATAAAACTAATATGACGAATTGCTTGCGGAAGTTAGAGAAGGAAAATAGATTAAAATCCGATCTCGGAAACAATAGATCACATCGTTCATGCCCGAAAGACTAAGCAATAAAGAAACAATCCTTAGTGCATTGTGAGTCGTTTAGAATGATGAACGAGCGATTCGAATGGCAAATCTTATCAACAGAAGGAGATAGCGAAGCGGGAGACAACTCTTTGTGCGCATTGTGCGCGAATATTCCTCACGGGAGGCGAAAGGAACTAAAAAAAGGAGAATGGTCAAAGGTCATCGAAGCGAAGACTGACACCCACACACTCTTAGAAAGTCGCACCCAGGTAAATTATCCTGCGAAAGTTACAAACACGGTCGTGCGTTACAACAATTGTAGATCTAATGTAATCTAATGTAATCGATATAAAGGAGAAATATAATAAAATAATAAACAAATTGTTGTTTTTTCATAAAAAAATATTTGCATCAGCTAGATTAGTTGCGATCTTTTCTCGAATTGCAAATCTCGCTTTCTCGGAAGAAACGCAATTAGGGCGCGTGGAAAACTCGTAACTTTCCATAGAATTGCATTAGCCGCGGTATGCGAACGCAAGTTTCTTTATTAGAATCCTATTTTGAATTTATGTGGGTAAAAACGGATAAACAAGTCACCGGGAGGAGATGTAATTGCGGCTTCAATTACGCCGATGGTACAATAGTGCTCCGATCTCTATCGGCTCTTCACTTTCTAAGCGGACTGGGTTTCTGGTGTAACCGATCCACTAAGATCGGTGAGAGACTACTTCTGTTTCCGAATCTCACGCTCTCGTCTGAGATATGACGTCATAGATACCTTCGCATCTAAACAACACACATCATAATTTTGACAATATCAATCTAAAATGGAGTTTCCCTTAAATATTGCGTATTTCTCTTTTTTTTTCGTTATTTTTTTTTATTTTCTCATGTTCTTTCTTTCCTTTAAGAAAAATTGATTTTTAAGGAAGGAATTACTTAGAACGAAACATTGTATCATAGGTCACCACATGAACAAATTACGTCGCCGCACTTTGCTTGTTAATTTACGGTACGGTTTGACCCAGAAGCTCAGAATGACAGCCGGTGAAGTGCGGTAGTCAACTCCTGACGGAATAATTTTGCTTTCCTCCAGCGTTCTGCGAACGAACGAGTGGCGCCTGGCCCACCCCCTGACCTATTCCCTCCTTCTATTCTTCCCCACCATTTTATACGCCGTGGGCGGATCCCGGATGGACCTAATAAATTGTTTGTTGTAATTAAATGAGTTCGAGGGAATCGTGTAGGGCGTGTGGGGTGGGACGGGGAGACGTGAGAGAGTGAGGGGGACAGAGGCCGGGGAATAGGGCCTCTATATATAAAGGAATAAAGATGAACGGCCTATGGATGGGCCGCTATCTGCGCCGCTGGAACAGAAACACGCTCGTGGCGCGACAGCCCCTGACAAATGACGGCCCGAGCGGGGCTATTGCCGCCGCCCCCCAGCAACAACCCCTCCTCGTACACACCGCACAACGCCGTACCCCTCTATACGAACGGTCGAGCCACCCCCGACGCCACTGCTTGCCGACCGGGGGCCCGGGCCATGATTAAAGAGGGGGGGGAGGGGAAGGGGGAGAAACGAAATTGACCGGCGAATATTCCGCGGTGCGCGCCCGAGTGCGCTTGATAAACTCTCGATTGGCTCTGCCGAGCAACACGATTGCGGGCCGCTTTCATGGGAACGAACTCTGGCTCGTGAAACACCATTGCCGCGGGACGGCTTTTTTTTGTCTGCCCGCGGAAAGTTCTGCGTGGAAAAGAAGAGAAGAGTGACTGGTGAAATCCATCGCATCGATGTGATTAGATCTTGTAGCTTCGAAAACGTTGTGATAGATTATTAAGCTGTTGTTATCTACTTTACTCTTTATAAATTCTTTGGAGTAAAATCTCGCTCGAAAGTGAAGATTCAGCCACTTTGAAAAAGAATTGAAAAAAAAGACTCAATTTTAATCCCTTCAGATCTGGATCATAAAAAATTTTTTTTAAATTCAATTCACACGCACATTAATAAATAATTCTAAACAATTAATTTTTTCATATTTTTTACTACTTTTTCAACATATACATTATTATGTCATCAGATTTCAAATGGTAGAATTAATATCGGTAGAATTAAATAATTTCAACGGATAATGTCTTCAAATTTAATGTACATTATAGTATATGCAGGATTTAAAAAGATTAAAACATTTCACTCTTTAGAATGAAATTCACTCGAAAAGTTTTTAGAGAATAACTATTTACCAATACATTAGATAATCGATAAAAGAAGAAATAGAGATGTCTTAGAGATCTGTTTAATAAAAGTTATTAAATTTGAAAGACTTTTCAGTTTTATCACTTGATATACGTCGATGCGCATACCCATTCTTGTTTCTCTTAAGGAGGAATAAGATTCCCTCTTTCTACGATGAAAGTAAAGGGCGAGAGAGCGAGCGTATATCAAAGTGGAGCGAATATATCCCGCGCGAACGTCGTCCGCGCAATGTAACTGTCGTTGCAGCGGGGTGCATTCTATTTGATTTGCAATTCGAGCGGGTCGTCCTCGCGCGCACGCGGTGAGACGGGAAACAAGAAGTCCGCGAACGTATATCCGTTACGTGAAGTGGGACGGTGGAATGGAAAGAGACGAATTGAAAATCGCCGTTCCTCGCGTCGTATCCCGGGGTGAAAATGCAATCTCCGCGAAGCGACGCGATGGTTCATCGCGGATACGAACAAATTGATTTTAGTCACCCCATCCCTTCCAGAAGCTTCTTCCGTTAAACCAACATTGCAATGCGCGAGAGAAAAATCACACGCACGCGTGCTAATATTTCCCGTGCGTATATTCGAACTAATTGTCGGTTTTGACTTGTCGGCTTTCTTTTGATCGCTCGAGAACATTACGTACTTCTTTCTCAAATGAAAACTGAAATAAAAGAACCGGCTTGGAAGAAAATTGAATCTCATCGAATCGTTGCGAACTCCTTTTATTTCCATAAAATAATACGCTGTAAAATATCTTGCAGCTATTTTGGTATAATTATGTGATTGAGCGATTGGTGAAGTTATGAAATATATT
>Ga0157364_1004088_pt1 | contig 14440 bp, 11 predicted proteins | sample AttsexASBM2_FD_111476 | JGI IMG/M metagenome (GOLD analysis project Ga0157364, IMG submission 111476) | Fungus gardens microbial communities from leaf cutter ant in Ribeirão Preto, State of São Paulo, Brazil - Atta sexdens ASBM2 | ecosystem: Host-associated > Fungi > Mycelium > Unclassified ... | reverse complement strand
TCTCTCTCTCTCTCTCTCTCTCTCTCTCTCTCTCTCTCTATATATATATATATATATATATATATATATATATATATATATATGAGATCTTTTTAGATATCTCTTTAGGATTTAGATCCGAATCACGTCTTAGACTAGTTCGAAATCGTCTCTATTAATGATAATATATGCAAGTAAAAAATTCATATATAAAGAATGGTAATGTTTTTATCCGTCCCATTCTTTATCGTATTTAATGTTTATCGATATTCAAGTCGTAATATCTTAGGAAGTATTTGAAGACTAAATCTAAATATTTTCAAACGATATTATTATCGATATGGCATTAAACGATATTACATGGCATTAGGTTTCATATCTCGTACGCCAAAAGCGTAGTACCATTTTATTGGGCTACTTCGTTAATTCGCGAGAGACGATTTGCTATAGGACAATATTGCTTTGTTTTTAATCACGTTTACCATATCAATTGTCCTCTCAATTGTTTTTACATCTTACAATTCCCATGACTTATACGATGCAGTCCAGGGAGCGATGACAGTCCATGACGGGAACTGTGCCAGAAATTTTTTAAATCTCAAGGATTTTTGATGTTCACCATGTAAGAAGTGTCCGGCTAATGCGATGGATAAGCACGGTCCTTTTTGTTCTGTAGATACCTGAATACAAAATTTTATAATTTTTCGCGAGAGTGAAGTATCTGATTAAACCCCGTATCTGATTAAAGATTGAAATTGAGATTGAAATTAATCAACTAAAAACAAAATTATATCAAGCTTTAATAAACTTTGCCTGATGATTGATCAAATTTAATCTCATTATCAATCTCAATTTCCATTTCTAATCTGATACGGGTATAACGCGATATGACAAAGGAAAACATATATTTGTCTTGTAAACTTACATTCAATTCAATAGAAAATGTAAATGGCACGCAGTCTGAGGCACATGCGTAATAAATAAAGTAAGTCTCTCTGTTGTTCCATCTTGGACCTTGCAATGGTTTCCCGTCAAGTATAGACCATTTTTCTAGATGAACACCTTCGTATGGAGACAAAATTATACCTATGTGATCAGGACCTAAGCAATTTAGAAGATATTTAATTTTTTTCATTTTATCAAGAGACACACATGTGAAATTTAAATTACTTAAACTTTTGAATATCTTACCTGTAACATTAAAGGTAAAATTAACAACATGCTGTTTCGTAGTCTTCGAAATTACCTCGAGATTTGTAGGAATACTTATGAGCGGAGCGGGTCCCGGTATCCAGGTAGTTTTCCTATAAAATGAGCCCTCTCAATTCAAAAGTTTTATATTCGAATAATGTAATGAAAATTACTAATTCCAATATATACCACAAGAAAGTTGTGACCGGCATTAAATATGGAAAACCGCAGTATAATTCCTTCTCGCAATCCTTGACTGTTGGCGTCGCAGCAGCTATTTCAGGTACTATCGTTTCTATACTGTGAGGACTATTCATATCTAAATCCACTAACCAGTATCCCGTACCAAAATACCTATCACTACCATCTACATTGTAATACTGACGTTGACTATGCTGTAAATCAAAGATACAATGAATAATATATGCTTACAATGAACCTGTACTACGTTCTATCAAACAAGAATTTTCAAGAATATTAAGATAACTGTACCGCAATCATAAATCGTTGTGGAGCAGGCGACAACGGATCACCACTGTAAGGAAATCCAAGTGGTGTTAGAATTAACACAGCAATAGCAATTAAGAAAATTCCAACAATCACACTTATAATTCGTTCTGCATTCTTTATTAGAAGCACTATTGGCAACTGAAAATATTGTGAGTTATATTTTACAACAGATTAAAAGATGATTGTACAAATTAAAGATACAAAATTATGTCGTGCGAATAAAATTAAAGCTATTAATATTTTACCGTGAAGCATAATAATAATTGGCAGAATAATATTGACAGCATGTTAGCTATTACAACTTCAGAATTAATACTGCCACCGGATCGTCCCATTATTGGAATGAAGAGATAGAGAGCACCGAGCGCTAAATAAAACGACTGTATATAAGATAAACTTAACGATCCCAATTGGTAACAAAGCCATTTCCAGTCTACAAAATTCATAAAAGTACATTCAATCAAATATTAGAACTTTTAAAATAATTGACACAGAAGATTACATGTAAAAAAATGTTAGTGTAAAAAAAATGTATAGAAATGAGTTATAGAAATGAGTGTCTTCACCTCTCCATTTGCTGAAGAAATTGTGTCGCACAATATTTCCAAGTGATGGGAATAAAACCCAGTGGAGCGGTATGAAGCCCGATCGTATTCCAAATAAAACGCATATGAAGAGAATCAACATCCATATCAAGGAATATGCGTCATAGTACATATGATACAAAATCCATGCAGAACCAATTTCCTACAATGGATTAGTATTACTTGTATGTGCTGCAATAAATCTTCAAGCAAACTTTTAATTTAATTTTATCGATAATATTTGACATTCAACCCAGACACGTAATTACATAAGAATCGAGATTGCAGCAAAACTTATTTCTATTACTTACTTTTTTCTGCTTCGATCCGATCTGCAGAAATATGATCATCGATATAAAAACAGTTGGACAAACATACAAGAAAAACAGCCATGCCGGTCTTGCGTACCAGCTCATCACTTTTCCCAGCTTGGTCAGCATCAGGCCGATTAATGTACAAGAAAACATAGATGCCAACCATGAAGCCATGATCACTCCGACGCACATCAGCACATATCTCATGTACATCCATTTTTTAATATCTGTATCCGATAACGCAGAATTCGATTGTATTATTCAGATTTGTTCGAGAACCGATTTGAGGTCTATTGGCGCAGCCGGATCTAAATAATAATTATATATTCTTACTTCTACGTGCACTCTGCATATTCAAATGGATAGAGTATCCAGCTATAATCATACTGGCGATATTAACTGTACTGGCAATGTATTGTGGCCATCTAATAACGAATGCACCCAAGAAGTCGAAGAACACGAGATTACCCCGTGCCTCTTGCACATCCACGTCCGACAAATAATCTCCGAATATTATTCCTTGCATCAATGCAAGGATATTATCGCCGGTTCGTTGTAAAGCTCCCAGCGGTATTTGATCAACGTTATCAAATCTAGAATGGTACACATAGCCATTTTTTGACCATGCAAAGTCCAGTCCTGTATAAAAATTTTAAATATATTAGTAAAAATTTTTTCTAGCAACGAATTATTGGTCGTAAATTATAATCGAATCTTTTTACCAGAAATTTTTCCAAAGTCTCTAAATATCCGAAAGTCTGTATCACCAGGTACTATACCACTCTCAAATATTTCCTGAGCTAACGATGATGCATAAGGATATGGTACAGATTTGGCGTAAACCTGACAAATGTGCCGTAATAAAAAAATTAAGTTTAATGCTAACAAATAGCAGAAAACAATAATGAGATACCTCAAGAATCCAAGGATTGTGAGGTCCAGCTTGAAACAATAATTCGCGACCACCAGCGCCACATGCCTCCAAATTTATGAATGTTCGTACATTCTTTGCCCAAAGGTGCTGCGTTATGAAACCATGAGATGCCTACAAATACATCATGTGCAGAATACGGCTTTATCACGGCTTTAAAACTAATCAATAAATCATCAAGATTAAATATCGAATTAATATACCTGCAATAAATTTTCCTCTGCCCCATTAAATAAAAATATAACGCTGTGCTTCAATATTTTCGGACTTTGTGTTATTATCCGTAAAGTTTCTAGCATTACAGCACAACCAGCGGCGTCGTCAGAACCACCTATTTTTTTTACACAAATAACAATTATTCAAGCAGGTAAGAGGACACTTATTGTACATGGAGATGCTTGTTACCTGGGCTTTCTAAAAACGTATCAAAATGACAATTAAGCAACAAGCTATGCATTGTAGGCCTGTGAGGTCCGACTTTGACAATAACGTTTTGTACATTTCTGTAGACATTAGTCATGCCATCGAGAAACTTAAGTGGAAACGCGCTGCTGTGCTTTGTAATGTTAAGGAGGATCCTGTGATTCTCGTGCGCTGTTTTCATCACATTATTGATCGTTGTCGTTAGATATTTTACAGCTAGAACTTCGTTTTCGTAACTGCCGGCGATACGAGGTCCAATCGATGTAAGGTTCACGATATGATTACGAGCTCGCTCGGCAACGAATTTTCCAGGATATAATCCTTCCGTGTCAATGGTAATTGGATCAGGCAAATTCTTCTCTAAGACGATTATAATGAAGGACATGAAGAGAAAGTACGTAAGAACGAAGAGGAGATGTTGGGTATCATTTGGCAGTATATCTTGTTTCCTCGAAGCAATTCTGTTTTCGTAAGGTAACTCAGTCGACGTTCTCTTCGACGTATGCTGTCTGAGTCTCACTCCGTCTCTCTGAAACTGAAATATGATAATCATACTGTATTTGTGTATACACCTATTTGCATAACAGACGCACGGCGTGTTCCATGAATTTTCTTTAATAAATTAGCAGAAAAAGGGAGGAAAAAAAGAAGGAAAATATAATGCTATTAAACTTTATGTCCACAATGCTAGGCTCCGAGATTTTGGATGGAGAAAAAGTAACAAATCACATTTAAACATTTTGAACAATTGGATCATTTGACCTATGAGAGATTGTTCAATTTACTCCTCGTCTCGGAGAACACAGAATGATTTCTAGCCTTCTAGCATCGCAGACACCAGGATTTCAGACTCACCATTTTAGCGAAGATCCTAATAACAGAAAAGGCACTTTATGCCGCCTAACTCCACGAGCGGGCTACTGCGTAAACGGAAACTCCAACGCGTTGCGTTCACTCGATCTCGATCTTGCTCGCCACATCGGAAAACGTACAACACGCGTCGTACCGTATCAGGCACTGCACTGACCAGCACTGACGCCACTGACTGCACAATGCATACATAGGACGCAGACCGCCTTCGTGACAAATCGTGACTTCGTGCCTCTCGTTCGCGCGACAGAAACGGAGCGACATGGCCCGTACGATACATCATATACCCCCCCCACTCTTTCACTCTCTCTCTCTCTCTCTTATCTTTTGTCAGTTTACTATATTTATTTTTGTATAATCATTCTTTTGTTTTACTTATTTTTTGTATTTGTCATTCTTCACTATTATGCATGTGTGAAAAAACACTAAAAAAAAATAGTTTTTTTTCTTAGAGGACAGATCTATAAAAAACAAATCAAATTCCATTCTAGTCTGTTCTCTTCCCTCCATCATCAATCTCTTTTCTTCTCTCTTTTATGCTCCTAATTCACACCAATTGCAATCGCGCCTTCAACGTCGCATCGGCGATCGATCAATCATTCTTCATCAGACTGAAATATTTACTCGCGCGAATAACTTATATGTTGTATCGCCGTGACGAATTCGCCTAGAAATTTCGCCCAATGGATATTTATCAAAAGTGCGTCTTCCAGTCTTTTCGGATTTTTTTCCGCGCAATCTTATCAAGTGTTTATCAGCATATTAGCAAGGCTGTAGCCTTGTTCATAAATAAGTACTTCAACCGATATCACATACTATTCGTACTAATCAATTTCATTTATACGATTATGACATGCATACAGCACTAACTTACGAAGCTCGTTGCAAATTGAGAGCGGCGATTCCTACCTACGCTTAAAATTTTTTATCCCGCCGATTGGAAAAACAATTATACGCAATCGTCGAACACGTACATAATGATGACTATTCATTCTTGATAGTGATACTCATCTCGCGTTTAAAATTCTGATGAGTAGAATTACGCAGGAACAAGTTATAAATGTTAAAGAAAAAATATCGTAATGGGCCTTCTACAGTACACCATTAGTCATAAATCAGAAATCAGAAATTAAAAACTGACTGTGATTAGTTAATTTATAGATTCTGATTTGACTAATAGCTTATTGTAAAAGACCCATAAAATAAAATTTTATATTTGTTGATTATTAACGTAGTAAATATAGATCAATCAATTTAAGATCTTATTATTACCTAATTATATTCTTTAAAACATAGAATATATTATATAATGATATAGTTAAGATGTAGAACAATAGAGATAAAAATAATCTGGAATTAAAATAAAGATAAGTAATTATATGGAATTAAAATAAAGAAATAACTCATTGCTACACAGAGAACTCTTATTCCTAAATTCTATGGAATTACCAAATTAGTTTATACACCGATCTAATCAGATTTATAATCTAAAATCTATAATCTCCTTCAATGTTATGAAAAATAACTTGTTTTTTGAAAGTTGCATTCTTTCTTTTACATTTAAGAGAAAATACATATTAATAATTAATAATTAATAGACGTTATAGAAAAAAAAAATTAATGAATAAAAAGCTAGTAATTTAAAAAACAAATTAGTAATTGCACGTCTATTATAATTATGGACTTTGTATTAGCAATTATACGTCCATCATAATTATGGATTTTTTAAAATTCATTTAAAATTTTATAGAAAAAAGAATATTGACGTTTAAAGACAAAAAAGATTTTAATTTATAAAAACCAAATTTGCAAGTTAAAATAATGTTTTACAAAATATAGTGCAATTAGTAATTAACTCATTTGAAAAAAATTAATTTAATTAAGTTAAAAGTTATTAATTTGTTGATTTATTTTTTACTTAAATAATTACCTATTAATTATTTAATAGTAGATAATTGTACTAATTATAATAAACTAATTATTATTCAAGTTTGATCTTATTTCAGGCCTTTGTGATTATTTTTATACACTTATTATATTGTGTGTAAAATGAAATAGCTACATATTCATTATTTAATTATAAAAGAGATATCAAAGTTAAGTTATAATTGAGCGCACCGATAGATCTGTCGTTTCAAGTACAGAAAGTGCAGCTACGAAAAATGGAAAGCAGCTGAGCGAAGTTGGCTGGAAATCGAACGATAAGCGCGATCTATCATTCGCCACGAGAGACACTTCGAGCAAACGTCAAAGCGCCGCGTGTGTGTGTATGCATCTTCTTTTTTATTCAAAGATCAATTCAGGTTATTTTCGTCGCACAGCTGATTTGCGTGTACACATTCATTAATACCCTACGCATTGACATATCTATTCTCATTTTCGTAAAATTCATTTCATTTAACGGTGACTCACCAAACGATGGCGAGTTCGGAAGACAAATCGCAGAGGCTACAGTCCAACGAAGAGGTCATAGAAGAACTCACCAAAGATCTAGAAAGTTCCTGCATCCGAGTGGACAATTCTTCCGATACGAACGCGCGAGCGAAGGGCGATCCATGGGACATCGTAAATAAGGAATGCAAGGAGGATAGTAATGATAATGTACAAAATATAGAGGAGGATGTAGACGAGGAGCTCCTTAAGGATAGAGATCTGTTACTCACAGAAAGTGAGCAAGAAGTATGTCCATGATATTTTTAAAGATATCTCTCTTGCAATCCTTCTTTGCTTTTTAGCAAGAGATAGGGTAACAGAGTGATCATCTTCATTCATCATCTTTTCATTTAGTGACACAAGTTGACACGAATATCATTTCATCTTTCTTGATATTTCTTTTAATGAGTAATAAAGATAGAGATTTGTACATTGATTTGTGTCACGAAATGGAAAGCACCTTTGTTTAACCCATCTTTGTTTAATTCTCCAATGGCATACATGGGTCATTCGTATTCATGCCACTTCAAACAGTTTTTATTTTTCATATACTTGCGTAATATTTACAACTTTCCAAACTTTTTTCCAATTTTTTTTTACATAACAGAATAATATAGTGGAGACTTTAAAAAACGTGTACATTGAATTTTTACAGAATTTTTCGAGCACTTTAAGAACCTCAAAATCAGGTCTGACACAAATGATTCATGTATTACTCTAAGATGCTAATAAGTATGCTGTTGTAGAGTTAACATTGACAAAGATGTAATGTGATCAGCTTCACTGTGTTACATCTGTGTTTCTGAAAAAAGTCCTTCTAGTACTATTTTCTGTATGTTGCAATTCATCTACTTTTGCAGGCATTGAAAAGTGAAGCAGAGACTCTAAAACAGGCAGGCAACGAACTTTTTAAAACTGGTGAATATGTACGAGCGATATCGCAATACACACAAGGATTGCAAACTTGTCCTTTAGTATACATCAAAGAAAGATCTATATTGTATGCAAATAGAGCAGCAGCAAAAGCAAAATGTCAGGTGATTGTCAAAGATGCATTCATTGATTAATACTGTGTGTTTATGTATTTTGTAGTTGTTATTAAGAAGTTATTGTTTTCAGACAGAGAAGGATTCAGCGATATCTGATTGTACCAAAGCCATTGAATTAAATTCAAGTTACGTAAAGGCATATATAAGAAGAGCACAGTTGTATGAAGAGACGGAAAAATTGGATGAGGCATTAGAAGACTACAAGAAAGTATTAACATTTGATTCTAGTCACACAGAAGCTAATCATGCTGTCAGGGTAATATATAATTATTATTTATTCAAAGTATGAATTTTTTCTATAACGCGGTTTATAATAAAAATCAACTTTTTAAGAAAACGCGTTTAGAATTTTAATACATTCAAGTAATAATTACAAAAAAAGAGTGACTATGTATTTTATATGATATATATAACAATTTTTTATTTAATTTGTCTTTATTTTACAATAAATTAATTTTATTCCTTTATCTCTTAAAAAATGAGATAAATAAATTTCTTTTCTTTAAAGCTCAATTTTTACTTAAATTTTAAAAATAGCAATTTCAATGGTAAATATTATAGTGAATTACTTGTGAATATTAGAATTGTGCGTCAAAATTTAAAAATTTAAAAGTTAAGAATACATTTAAAAATCAAAATTATATATTTTTGTAATTTATTAATATTACAATTTCTTGTTTTTTTAGAGGTTACCTCCATTAATTAACGAAAGAAACGAGAAACTAAAAGCAGAAATGTTGGGTAAACTAAAGGATCTAGGAAACATGGTTTTAAAACCTTTCGGCCTTTCTACGAATAACTTTGAATTGGAGAAGGATCCTAACAGTGGTGGTTATTCCGTAAAGTTTCATCAGAACCCCATGTAATAAGCTAGTTATTCATAAAAAAAATTATGGATAAAATTTGTCCTTTACCTGTAAGAAATTAAGATATATTTGTATATTCTGCACGAATCCTATTATGGATTTTATCCCTCACTCTATAATTAAATATAGACATTAATGAAGTATTGACAGATAAAGTAAAAGTGATTCAATCGTGAAAATTTCATCAGATTTTACACAGAAAATTATTTTAATAATTTTAAAATATATTTATGTATCTTAAAAATATAGATCCTACTATGAATTTCATAGCTTTATAATTAAATATAAATATTGTTGGAATAACAATATCGACAGGATAAAATTATCCAAATCGTGAAAAATCTGATCAGATTTTATACATAAAACCATTTTGACAATTCGCCGCGCGAAGCGAGTTTCACTCAAAATATTTCTTTGTCGAGTTAATCGAAGCTCCAACAAGCAACATATATCGCAAGTCGCAATGTCGGATATCTCGCTATATTTGGCGCCAATGCTAGACCGGATATAGTCTATGGTTCAATAATACCGAGCTATATCGCCATCCCAGATAATTTTAGCCGCGGCTCTTTCACGAAGAGGTTGAACGACTTTGCAATCGCGGGGGCAACGAACGTCCTCGGTCACAGATTATAAATTATTAGTTGATATTAATCAAAATTCAAAAGTATGAATCACCTAATTTAATAATGAAAATAAGAACATGCAATCGCTGTCTTTTCTTTCGGATGATAATCGCTGAAGAATGCCAAAATATCAAATATATATTAATCTAATAGCGAATTTGATTGAGCACACTAATGCATATTAAAGCCACAAATTGATATAAAAATGTGTATTTAATATAAATATAGGAATGGATTAACCATGAAATCCTCAATATATTTTTATATTATTTATTTTTATATTATTAAATAAAATCTATTTTATAATTCAAAATATTTGCATTTTACTTTTACAAATTAAATTAGTAACTATATTATATATGCACTAATGTGTTTAATTCGTTATTAATTAGAAAGAAAGAAAATTTAGTACATTGAAATTATAGCAATTTTTTTATTCTCGATATCTAAATCGATATCTAAAAAATAACATCGATTCCATCTCTGCTCCCTCACTTCCTCCTCCAAGTGAGCAAGTGCAATGAACGATCACGAGGGTGCGGAGGGATGAACCGATGACGTATCACGCGCAAGCGTCTCGACGTCATCGTCGATGGTGCATTGTCGGAATGGACGAGGGGTTGAACGAAAGGGGAACGAAAGTGTGCATGTAGATGCGGATCAAAATCGAGGGCGCGATTTCCCGAATCTTCTTTCAAGCACCAACGAATCGCTCTCAAATAATGTTATGATGTCATCTCAATATACGAATAAGCAATTTGAATTAAATTAAATTAATTAGTAAAATTCATTCAAGATTGTAATAATAATACGATTGAACCGATCACTAATTGATGTGCCTTAAAAATATCGATAAAAGACAATGGTGACATTTAATCGCGCGAGCAGCCACCCCGGGCAAGCGCTAATATAGTAAAGGAACTGAAGGATTGCGGGGTAGGAGGAAGGGCGAGGACGAGGATGCGGCGCCACGGCGTGTCGCCCGCGCGTTGAAGGAACGAGGAGGGGATGCAAGGTAGGAAGAAGAGAGAAGAAGAGAGAACGAGCTCAGTGTCAGGGAGAGAGAGCGGAAGCAAACGGGAGAGGTGAGAGGGAGAGAGATACGTAGGTGATACACACACGCATGATGATCGTGCGCCGAGACGGCGAGGCCAGGCCGTGACGGCGACAGTGAGGGGGACGACCGAGTCGCAGCCGCGGGGCGTAAATACGTGTGCGTGGCACCGGGATGCCCGGTTGATCCCGGTGGGACACGCGCGATCGTACGCGGACACGAGGGATCATCGCTGTGGTGACGACGACGACGACAACGACGACGACGACGACGACGACGACGACGACGACGACGACGACGACGACGACGACGACGACGACGACGACGTCGACGACGACGACGACGACCGACCGACGACGAAAACGAAGACGGCGCCGGCGGGCGGGTTTTCACGTTCGAATCGATAATTCGAGCGCGATCGTGGGCAGCGTGGCGGATAAGAGATTCCCTCAAATAAGGAGGACTTCGGACGAGTCTCGCGGGCCCACCCTCGCCCGCTCATCTTCTTCCTCCACTTTCGCCTCCTCTTTCCGTGGGATACGAGTTACGTGACGAAGTGATAAGGAAGCTCACGGCGGCAGCGGACGCATCGTCGCTACCCTAGTTTTAATATCAGTGCCGCGCTACCTATATCCGGCGATACACCCTCGGGTCTTCCGGCTGGAGTACGATACTCGTGACACATAACAGCAGACGGCGACGATGCACGGCGATAAAGGGGTAAGCCGGATAACACGAAGAAATCTTTCTGTCGGAATACGGGAAATCGGGTCACCAGTTCGTTATCGGTTCCATTATCGGAGCAAGTGATAACGATATCCTATCGCCTGGTCCCTTCTCGTCTCTCATCGATATGCCGAGGAAGGACAGATTGCTCCGGAAAGATCGAAAACGCGCGGAAGGTATCTCGGTCTCTTGGCGAACGACTCCTCGATTTCCGGCGTGTATACGCGCAAACGATAATTTTTCCTGCGAGTTTCTCCTGTTTGAACTGGAAATTGTAACATTAAAATATTAAGCACTGCTTAAGACCTACTTTGAATGAATATGGTCTCCTTTACTTAATTTGTCTGGAATTTTTTCAATAAGAAATACCGCTTACAAATATTGCTCTTAGATTTGCTCGGTTTCGATTCTCCTTTCACAATTTCCGCATCTAAAACGGGACGGTTGCATTTTGCAGGCGCAAGTATTTGTAAATATTTATACTACAAGTGCATTAAAGAAAGAAGAATGTGAGAAATGTAATTGGGTCAAACAGGTTTATTCCTTGTGGATCTTTTCTTAAGTTGTTTAATGTAAAATGCAAAACAGAGCGGATGATGTATAAATTTTGATTTTTTTTGTAAATTAGAGATTTGTATTAGCAATTTTTTAACAATAATATTAAACTCGCGCGAACAGTAAGACTATAATGAAATGTTATATTTTGACTCGCTTATAAAATAGAAGGAAAATTTTGATTATAGAGCGATTCTCCGAGTAAAATTTATGAGAAAAATCGCTAATTCAATAATACTTTTTTTAGCATACAAAAAAATTAACGGGCAGCCTCTTGTTACAATAAATGTTTAGAGTTTTTCGTATTGAGATGAGCTCATATTGCTATTTGACAATCATGAAAATTTCCGTAAGTTGAACGTAATGGCTGTATAGCGTGCAAATCTCATGCAAATAGAGTATACAAACATTTAGTAAAGATTGATAACGCAACTTTCATGCGAAAAAGCGGCCGCAAAGCGAAAACTTCCGATATTTGGCCAACATCGTATTCCTCGATCAGGATATTTATAGAAGAAGTCAAAATGGATCGAAATTATTTTGTTTTCCCTAAAAACACAATAAAAATTTAAATAATAATTGAATAATTCCGATTGAAATCCATTGCGAATAATTCTATGATATGTATTCCATAATACGCAATTTCAGGGTTGATTGTGTATCTTGAAATGAGATTAAAATTACAAAAATGAGCAAATTCACTAGAAATTTTATAATTTCATTAGCCAACTTCTAGTGAATTTGCTCTTTTGTTATTTTCATCTCGAACATATTTATTCGAACATAATCGATCCCGTGGGTTGCGTTCGAAAACACTGCTCGTATACCTTTGAGTATCATTTTATTCTTGCTTTTCATCGAATGTTTAAACAAGAATAAAATGATACTCAGAGGTATTCGAGTAGTGTTTTTGAACGCAGCTCTGGAAACGAGATGAAAAAAATTACAAAAGTGAGCAAAAAAGTGAGCGAAAATTCATTTGTCACCAATACAATTGTAAATATTCTAGTAAATTCGCTCTTTTGTAATCTTCTATTTTGAAGAAATAATCGACTCCCTGTATATTGCGTCCAATTTGTAAAAGGATACGTGAAAATGTCACTAATTAATATTTTCATTCTTGAATCTTGATATGTATATCGATTCCACAAATCATACACGTGCGGCTTTCATCTCGATCAGATATATATATATATATATAAAAGAGAGATTTTTATATGCAAAAGGAGAAAAAGAAAGATATAGAGAAATTATTTAATTTTTATATATTTCTCTGCGTGAGAGTTACTATATTTTATTAAAATATATTAATTGTCGCACGACATTTTTATCTCAACGCAATTTTTTTTATTACAATTTTTTATTGAAATTTATTCTTGATATATAAAAGAATTACTCAAAGAATTGAATGTATCTATCTATTATAATTAATATTAACAGTGTATAGTAGTATCCACTTTGTCAGATTTTCTATTGACGCGCATTTTCTATTGATATGTAATGCTATTGACAGAGTCGTCGAAATACGAGGTACACTTTATTGTGGTTACGATTATTTACGGAGTGCGGTGTAATAATTTTAACGTCGACATAAATTTCATGAAATTGAGAATCGACGCAAATGTTAATCGCATAACCAGTGGCGGTCGTCGGGGAAAAGGGATTAATTTAACAGCTTATTCTTTCACATTGAAGAGAAAAGCCACTTTCCAGATTAATCTGAAAATTATATTTACATAGAAAGCGCGTTCGAATATGCGGGTCGCATTGTGAAAATTATTTGTTATTCCATCACCCTATATATACGGGGTGTATTGAAAAGCCGAGGCGAAAGATCGAAGATTTTTCAGCGACGAGATTTTAGAAGGATTTTAGAAATAAGTCGACTTGAAAAGCCCGTTAACAAGTTTTATTGTGAATTTTATTTACGAGAGGCTCGTAAGATAAAATAAAAATCGTGTTAAAAATCACGAGGCCAATGGCGAATCACTCTCACTCCCTGACCTCTTCATCCATGGAGAGAGTTTGCCTTTTCATAAGCACGAGTAGGACCTCTCGTATATGTAGGTATAAATTAATTTTGCCGACGGCAATTAGACAATCCGATATATATCGTAACGACTCTCGAGTGCGCTTGTCATTTTTACATTGTATGAATATTATTGCATGTATGTATTTATAGGATTACACGTGTCCTGCTATCGCGTCCGACTTTCATCCGGGTTCGCATCTATATCGTATGTTCGTGTATATATATGTATGTGTGTGTGTGTGTGTGTGTGTGTGTGTGTGTATGTGTGTATGTGTGTGTGTGTGTGTGTGTGTGTAT
>Ga0157364_1004087_pt1 | contig 14442 bp, 10 predicted proteins | sample AttsexASBM2_FD_111476 | JGI IMG/M metagenome (GOLD analysis project Ga0157364, IMG submission 111476) | Fungus gardens microbial communities from leaf cutter ant in Ribeirão Preto, State of São Paulo, Brazil - Atta sexdens ASBM2 | ecosystem: Host-associated > Fungi > Mycelium > Unclassified ... | reverse complement strand
TACAAAATTGTTTTAATTATTTGATTAATTTCACGAATCACTGTAAATATATCTATTGAGTATCGATATATTTCAGCTCTTTTTTCTTTCAGGTAACATGGGAACATTTACAACGATATTACTATTCTTATTTCTCTTTGCCATAATTGGTATACTTCTTGTCATCAGTAGAAAGCCGCAAAATAGGTAGGTTATTTGCAAATCGCAATCCCGTAAATCTGTCAACTGAAACGTGAAATGGTTTAATAATCTAACAATAAGTGTTAATTTCCTGTATTTCCGTTTTTGTTTCAGGAGCAGCGTAATGTTCATGACTCCAGGCTTACCTTTTGTCCCCGCAATCGCCGTTACTGTTAACATTTATCTCATCTTCAAGCTCAGCATCCTCACCTTGGTCAGATTCACAGTTTGGATGACTCTCGGTACAAATTCATAAAGTTTTGTATACAAACTATGTGAACGAAGATTATATCTATTTCCGATTCTATCTGATTTTTGAAGTGAAACAATAACTCTTTAACTTTTCTAATTCCTTTCTGCGAATCTCACGATCAATCGAAACACTGCTTCTTGTATCTGCCATCAGGTTTCATCATGTACTTCCAGTACGGAATCAAGAATAGTAGTCTGGAGGAAGCGAACGCGTCGGAGAACGTTGATGACGTCGTCGTTGGCGGTACGGCCGGCAACATCGAGTTGACCGTGACCGAGCACCATCAGCGGCAACAGCAGAAGCAGTATTCGCCAGACCACAGCATTTACGAGAGCCAACAGCTGGACGCGTTTGGCCAGCCGGTATTTGGCAGTACGAATTTCGGCGGCACGCCGAACCAGCAGCAGCATATCGGCATCGGCGGCCATCAACAGAGGCAAACGGGGGCGGTGGGAAGCGGCCGCCGCATCGATCAAACCGCGTCAACGAAGACGGGCAAGAACCTGTTCATCGATCAGGATAGCTTCCCCACCTGGGACGATTGAAGAACACCGCGCGCGGTATCGAGAACGGATATTAATGTATACTTAACACACGAATAGAAATGGAAAGAGAGATATTATTACTACTATATACATCTGGTAACATGTTTGCGCGCGCGCGTGCGACTGATATCAGCCGATTACCGGTGAAATTAGACTCTTCGGAGATTGCGGCAGTTTTGAGTTCAAATTTGGAGGGTTGCACGAAGTTCTTTCAATACGCTGTGTTAATGAGCTGTTAATAATTATCGAGAGTTCAATGCTCAAAAAGATTTTAAGAAGTATTTAATAGATTTTTCGAGTTTATCCAAAATTAAATTTGTAAAAAGAAAGACAAAAAATAAGTTAAATTACGATTGAAATTAATTTTTTAGACTTTTTTTTAGACTTCCTTGTAATTTTGCTTCAAAATTTGTATCGGAATTAATATTCTTTTGTAATTGCACACATTGATATTTTTTTTTTGGAAGTGAGTTTTTATTCTTTTACATTTCTAAGTTTAATTTTACAAAAGAATTTTACACGCGAATACGTTGGGACAGTTATAAGGTATCTATAAGAAATAAGTTGGTCTCCTTAAAAATTGATGCTCGATTGTTCACTCGAAAGTTACATATTTCCATATAAAGTACACACGATGGAGATCGTCGAAAAGAAATTTGGTCGGTGTGATGTAAATGAGGAGACCAAGAACCGCGATACTCCGGGAGTCAGACTTGTTGACTATTTGGGACGAATGTAGCAAATAATATTGCGGCAATATTTATTATTCTAGTTGTATAGTATCGTCGTTGACGAGATCGCAGGCGAAGAAGGCGGTTGGGGATAGAAACGGGTCGAAAGAGCATTAGCTGTGGCGAGGATAGAAAGAAAGAGAGGAATGCAGAAAGAAAGATGAAGAGACCATTACCATTATTAGTATAAGGCGAAACTTGTGTTTTCCAAGAGAGCGTTCTAACGGCTAATATAAGTTCAAAAATTTATTGCTAGTCCGCGAATGGGAAACGAATGCGAGATGAGAATGAGGTGTGTCGTCGGAGCGATAGGATGAATGAAAAATACGAGTGAGAATGAGAAAGAAAGAGAGAAAAGCGAGAAAAGCGAGACAAAATAAGAGAAAGAGCGAGGCGTGCCTGAAAGAATAATGAATAGAAAAGAGTATGAGAGAAAGAGAGAGAGAAAGAATCCATAGAAAAGAACACTTTAATGAAGAAAAAAGAAAAAAACAAAAATGTCATCTTTTGCCTAACTTTAGTCTTTCCCAAAAAAAAAGAAAAAAAAGAAGTCTAGTCTAACATATTATAATCGTATATCTAAGCTTACTACAATACTTACATACGTCTTACCTCGAGTAAACCCTTTGATTATTAATTTACACGCAATTTGTATAAATTATCTAGGATTTAAGCGTGCGTCGTCTCCAAACAATGTGGAACGAAGGATCGAGAATGAATACAATTAATTAAGCTGCAGGATTTATATCAAAAAGAAATAGGATGAGGATTTACTTTTCAAAATCGCGAAAAAATTTTAATCTTGTTCCCAATCAATTGGTATTTATTTTTCCAACTGTTTTATTTTCAAGGAAGAGGATCAGAAAATCAAGTTTTTGTTCAGAATCACAAGACACGTATTGGGATAAATTGAAGAGAACGGAAGGAAAAGCAGAGACGATTTAGTTTCGAAGGAACAAGTTCTCCTCTCGATCGACTTTACAATTCGTCCAATTTCTTGCGGGACTTCGGAGATAGACGGGAGACGACGCGCGAGGTAAGATTTCGTTTTCGTGTACATATCTTCGGTGTTTCGAGACAAACCGTTTCTCCGTACGTACGTGCACAAGTCCGTTGTGCTTCTCTGTCCGCTAGTGTGTTCCGCGCGATGAATCGAGGATAGCCTTCGATACTCCCGAGTAATTACAGTCGGGAGGATGCGCGACCACGTGTCTCCGATACGAGTGAATGCATGCGTGATTATGTATTCACACCACGAGTGGAGCTCCAATTTTCTCAGGTCAAGATATAATTTAAGACTACCAAGAATACGTGCTGTAAACCGTAATGATCATTATTTTAAAATCTTTCTGAACTATTTTTTCCTTTTAATACCCATTTCGCCTACATCACCCGCGTTATTAATTCCGAAAGATCGATCATCGCAAAGTAATCCGCGAAATATTCCGAAGTACCAAGGAGGCACGACACGCGACTGCGATAAAACGCGGAAAGCCATAACGCAGAATGCTTATCGATTGTACATTGCAGAACAATCAAGTATAAAGTCGCCAGTTTATTGCGAGACGTGCGATTTGAGTCATGCAGCAGACATTTTTATTACACAAATAACTTTTATTATTTCATGATCTGTTTGCTTCTTTGCGAGTATGTGTCTGAAGCAGGTATTCTTGCGTTGTTGATCGCTATACTGTTGTTTCGCTTATAACGGAGACACGCGTCGTGCATACTATTCGACATTCGATCGTGCATCTTCCAGGCGGGCGTCGATGCGTCGCGACGCATCGTCGCTCGAAAATTGGGCAAAGTCGTTGGCAGGTACGACGACCGCCCCCCGCGATCGCTTTCGCGAAATATTTCTTCTCGTGTCTATACTTACTTTTCGTCCAGCTGCTCCGCCACTTTTACTACTTCGTTATAGGACGCATCGTCCGCATTTCCATGTGCGGAAATCGTCCCGCGACTCTCGAGTCGCTCAACATTCCGCGTCCCTTTCCCACGTGAACGACGAATTCGGTAACGAAATGACGACAGGGAGGATTCAGGATGTTAACGATCGATAAATTACAAATAAATTTTTAACAAAATTATTTCAGCATTATAATTAGATTATGAATTAGATTATATTAATAATTAAATTACGATCATCGAGCAGCAAAATTTTGTTCACAGAGAGAAGCAGGGCCACAAAATTGGAAATTGTCAGAGAAATTGAAAAAATTAATGAAATCAAAGAAAAGTCAAGGAATTTTGCAAAATTTTTCAAAATTAAACTGTTTAGCTTTAACGAAGTTTAATATATGTACATTTCATTTGCACACTTTTGGAATACTACCAACTTAATAATCAAAAATACAAACAGTCAGTAACATTAATAGTAATGTACAGTTACTATGGTAAATTCATCTCTCAACAAAATATTTAACGATTTCTAAATCAAAACGAAGATACAAAAAATTTTTAAATATTACTTAAGTCAGGGAAAATTATGAAATTTTGTTTGAAAATCAGGAAAAAGTTACAAAATTTTATTGTCACAGTGAAAAATTTGTGACAAGAGAAGAAGAAAGCAAATAGGAGAAAAAAAATTTTTATCACTCACGTGAATGCAAACGATATCTTTATTATATAAAGTTATCCAATTTTTATTACATTATATTAAATTCGCGTCTTGTAATTTATACAATATGTCTCTTTATTGCGAAGGATGAGCTCCAAAACCGATCGTTTACCTTGATTCTTCTTTAGTTTATCTTGCACAGGTCTCTCAGCGGAACTGATGGAATCCTGATTAATCTCGCGAGGAAAGAGGAAAAAAAAAATATATATATACACACATATATCTATATATAAAAAAAAAATATATATATATATACACGTATATTCTCTGTGATCGAAACACTGTACATCTCTAAGGACGACGATAAATGTTGTTTCGCGTTCCAAACGTAAAATTGATATGAGGATCGAAAGGGGAGATACTCGACACGCTACAGGGGCAGGTCGAGAGCTTAGTTCTCGCTTTTTATTCTCTATATATCGATTGGAGTGATCCTTTCACACATATCAGTCCTGCACACATTCGCGAAATCGTCGCGTGATCGCGAAATTAGCCTACGCCGCCGCGTACGTCGACGACGCACGTTTCGCAGAATACGTGTAGGACTTTGTTATAGAATACTTCGTACACGAAACTGTTCGATTTTTTAGGTGATACATATCAGGGTGGTTATAAATTCGCTACGCGATCACGATAATTAGTTTGCAGTTCATTGTCTGAAATGAAAAAAAAATCGTACTTTAGCTTTTCATCTGAATTCGACTTCATCTAAATTCTCAAATTAAACTCTTTAGTGAAATTTTGACCTAATTAAATGGAGTTTTGATGCGCGCGTAAGTTAAATATTAAAATATGTAAGACTTAAGAATTTTGCGCAAAAGTTGGGTCTGAAATTAAAATTACAGTTGCATTAAGAGAAAATTGAATGGCCAAATATATTGGAGTTTACTAAACAGAGCGCAAATTTCGCAATTGCAACGTATCCTTTTCTTTTCATCTTGATCCTCTACCCCTGTAATAATGTCGCGGATATCTTAGGGAACTGTTTAATTGCACTGAGCTTACGTCATCGTGAAATGTCCTGCGAAAACTTGGATCATAAATCTTATATGATTTATAATTCATTCAATATTTACGTGACACTTTGTTGAAACGAAGTACAAACTTTGGCCGTTATGTATATACTTTGTATACGTATAATGGATTGAAAAATATTGCTGAGCAACTTCGAAAACATTTATCCCGTGTCGAAAGAGACGTGTTTCTGAAATAAAATGAATGATAAGAGGCAAGATCGCACGCCTTCTCTCGGTGACGTGACTCGTATTGCGATCTGCGAGCAAAATTATGGTACTCTGGATATTCGTTCTGTCAATCGTAGTATCGCGTTATCGCGATTCTCGATAGATAGGAGTTTACTCTGTGAAAGAACAGTGCCTGTATACATCTCTCTAGACGTTAGATGAGACGTTAGAGATCCCTTCCTTAAAGCGGACAAAAATACATGGCGATTGAAAGAGCGAAGTTAGCGAAGGAGTTATGTCACATTTTCAAATTTATTCTTTAATTCTTATTTACTTTATTAATTAATTTAATTCAATACTGAAACTCTTATTAAAAGTCTATAATTGATTTGCAATAATTACATTCCGAAAACTATAAATAAAAAATATATTTGTTTTTATTGCAATGAATAAATTGGGAAGTAACTACATATAAAGTAACTATCTCTTCACAAATCTCTTCGATCGAACTTTAAAATCAGTAACATTAAAATTTTGTGTTATACGACATAGCTTCCTCGTATTCTTTAGTCTGTCAAAAGTATGCTACTTATACGAATAATATTGTTAGCAAGCAGTCCATTGAGATTACGTCTCGATATATTTCAGAAGAATAGGACTACGTGCGAGACAAATAGCAGAATGACAAGGAGGACGCGGCGTTTTACTCTTTGCCCTTTTAGTTAGTCTTTCGTATTGTTAGGAAGAAATGGCCTATTGCACAATGTGGCGGGACGACGTCGGTCGAAGTACAAACCGCAAAATACAATTTAAGTCAGAGTGACTCCAGTAACAAAATTTCTGCCTCTTAAAGATGAAAAAGTTGAAGCAACCTGAACAATCTGAAAAATATCTGATATATCGAGGAATATTTATTGTTTTTTTATAAGATGTTTAATTTGACGAGGTTTTGCATCGAGATCGGCGGAGATCCCGCGCAGATGTCACGTGTGTACCTTGAAGTCGCAGTAAACTCGCTGCAAATATCTTGAGAGTTTCGACGGCTGTAAGTTGAAAGTATTAGCTCCCGCGAGGAGAACCGACACGAAGAAATATCGCACTTTCAGTCGAGGAAAGTGACAACTGCGAAAGCGCTGCGAAATCGCCATTTGTTTTTTTTTTTTTTAAGAGGAGATAAATATCTCCAGGATTGTGTTCAGATTCTGGTCACAGAGTGCCACTCAGGTGTCATTTTATCCTTGTTCATCGAATGTTAAACAAGGATAACATATCTGAGGAGCTCTCGTGTAGGATTCTCAACGCACCAATATGTGATACGAAATGTGAAAACAATGTAAACGGTGGCACTATCGTTGTGCATATACTTGGCAATAACAAACGATTTAAGGTAATTATTTCCTTCCCTTTTTAAACGATTTGCGAAAAATCGACTTGTGATATTCACAATAATTCTTCTTTTTCTTTTCCGTTGGAAGTGCGATATATGTAACAATAGGATAAGCAATTGCTGAAGAGCAATTCGTCTCTGGATCATAATTGCGAGTGCATACTCATATAAATGTACGAATGTAGGGCTAACAAAGATGTACGTTTCCCCATAAAAGTGAAGCATTAAGAATGACAGGAATGTAAGAGTCTTATCTTATAACAAAATTAATTTAATAGAATACAATAGAATTTTACAATTCTATGAATGTCGAGCATACGACATTGCAACGAGTGAATTGGTGCAGAAAAAAAATTATTTATTTTCTATTTTCTCTTCACTAAAACCCCCTCTCTGCGAACAGATGAAAATACAAGAAGAGTATACCATGTTCTCGTCATTCTAAAAGTATGCAACTATCTTATACATGTGCAGCGATATGTGACGGTATCGGAATTTGAGGCTGCATCTGCGTGACGCGTTGCGCATTGTTAATATCTTCGACATGAATATACAGCGAAAAGCGAGCGATATTAATATTAAATTAATTGGTAGTGGTTTCAATCTCCTACGTAAGCAATTTCGCGAGACGGCGTGTAACACGCGCTTCGCACAATTTAACGTCGCCTTTAATCATCGCGACTCAAGATCGGATTTACAAGAACGCATCATTCCTGCGTCACTTCGGGCGGATTGATCCGCATTCGTGTGGAAGGATGTGCGAACGACTTGGGAAGATGTGGGATTATGAGTCTCCGGAGAGGAATGTCACACCGGCGATTAAGGTGCGTCGTCCAAAAAATGGTAATGCAAAAGCGTCCTTCAACGTCGGAAATTCCACGAGATTTCACGCCATTTTTCTCGTTTGCCGGGAAAGAACCAGACATAAAAAAAGAATGTTTCTTGTTCTTAATAGAAGCTGAAAGAAAGAGGAAAGTGAGAGAGAGAGAGAGAGAGAGAGAGAGAGAGCGAGAGAGAGGGAACGAAGATAAAAGGACGAGTGTGAGAAAGAAAGAAAGAGAGAAAGAAAGAAAGAAAGAGAGAGAGGGAGAGAAAGAATGAGAGTGAATGTCATGTGTGTGACGATATACTTTTTTTCTTTCGGGACGGTCGGGTGATGGGCACTCGAGATATCTCGGGAAGATATATGCGCACGAAAAGGACAGAATTTTCCATGTAATATATATACCCTTACGTAACTATATACGTTGTTTAATATTGATAAGGATCAAAAATAAAAGTGATTATTCAAAAGCAGTAGGGTACGATGTCATTCATTATTTCCTAAATCGTGTGTAAAATACCACGATTTGACGATCCTCGTCATCAATATGAATCATTATCTGAATCAAGAGACTTGCATAATTTTATTCTTTTGTTATTTCTTCCCTTAAGTTTTTTTCATGAATTTATCGCGTAATATATTATTTAAATAATATATTACTCGATATTATTTCCATGTATTTCCTTTGCCGTATGACATTTGGCGTATGTGATAGTAAATATCTAACTGCAGTATTAATGAATATAAAATTAGAAATAAAAAGAAAATAAAGGCTAACGTAGAATAAACACAAGATGTAGGCACGATAAAAACAAATACTTCGATCAACAACACAAAAGGCAAATATAGTCTCAATATGTGATATATTAAATTAAAAAAAAAAACAAACTATATTTAATCTCGTGTCACTTACATAGAAAATTACATAGAAAATTGTGAAAGAGTTATTATACAATGTTTCGAAAGAATCGTGGGAGAAGGTCGATCTAATATATACTTGATAATCTACATAAAATACATAAACTAAGATTATGTTTATATTTCATATAATACAATTTGCTTTGAATATATTTAACTATTCCGATATCTGATTTAATCCATTAAATCAACCTTAAATAAAAAAAAAAAACAATATAGACGAAGCGAAGTAGTAACGTCTGTTCATTGTCAGACAAGCCAGTAGTTACCAACTATTATTCGACAGACGACGTTTTCCAAAGTTCATTTTTTTAATATATCATATAATGAATTTACATGTTTATTGTTTGAGTCAGATTTTTATTCTAAAATCTGACGCGAATTATAGACATTATTTAAATTTATTATAGTTGTAGATTTTTATTTTGTAAAATGTGACGCGGTTTATTTACAGCTTTTTGTATTTTGTTTTATCCTTTTTTATAACCTTTTCGTGCATTTTAACTATACAGCATATTTTAATATTCGCATATATTTTAGTTCTTTATTTTTGTTTTTTTTTTTTTTTTTGGAGAATAAATGAAATTAGAACAAATTATGATTGTCATATTTTTAAATTATAATTATAAACTGTTCAAAATAAACGTAACGCTGAAATCATTCCAATGGAACATCAGTCTTTACTCTTTATTGATTAATAGATTTTACTAAAAAATCATTTATATCTTTTAATCTTGACTTATCAAATTTAATGCATGTCACATGTTGCAATATGCGGAATTATCTCACAATGACACGCAAAGTATTCGAGGAATTGCTAACAGTATTTTGACGTGATGTAATCAGACGTTGGTCGCGCGTGTTGTATGAGGTAAAAGACCACTAGTCGCCGACTACCTTCCACATTTGAGGTGACTTGTTCTCGTACGAGGAAAATGTCAAGGCTCCATTCTCGGAGCGAGATTATGCTCGTCTTCTGAAGTATGCAAATATTCGTATTTTTTTGTCTCTTTTTAGCTCCAAGCAGAAAACAAAAGAGAAATTAAGAGACCGTTTAAAATTTCATTAAAATTTCATGTTCTTTCACAGGAAAAAATGTAATTTTATTTGATTTTTAAAAAATAAAAATGTACACAAAGAAAAATAAAACGTATATCAAAAATATATTTTTGATAATTATAATTAATAATAACAATAAACCAATCCTCAATTGTATTATGAAGATTAGAATTCGATTTTGCAAACTTTTTGCATAAAACTATAATTTGAATCACAACAAAGTGTCATATTATGAATTACGTATTCATGTTGTGATCTCTTGAGATATAATATAACATACTCACAATAATTCTTATGTAAATTGCCAATCTGTGCAATTATTGTTGCATGAAATTATTGCTTATGAATTATGCAAAAAAGCGCAATGTGCGCATGAATGAGCATCTAAATGCGATGCGCGTTGCTCTTTATTGGATATAAGAGCCTCAACTTCTCGACTGCCATACTTGTTTCGAGGAGACGGACTGGTTGCAGATGACATTTATCTCTCATTATTTTGACATTCAAATTCAAGCGCATTTCTAATTCCAAGATATTGTTAAAGAATAATAATCGAAAAGAAAAGTATGGATTATTAAAGTTCTAAACAGAAAGCTGACAGTTTAGAAAACAATTTTTGTAGGTATGTCTACGTCGATTTTTTCCCAAGAAATAAATTATAATTTACAATATATATTTAATTCAAATATTAATTTATTGTCAGAATTTAATTTTGACTCCAGTCACAGGTATGGCGCAATTAATTTTAAACGACGGATCACATAATGACGAGTTGCATCGCGATCATTTTCTAATTCGATGTCAAGTTGAAACAGACGACGCAGGATGAATGAATCACTCAAAACGAAGCGATGTTGGCTTTTCGGCTACAACGATTCTTTTACTTTGAGGAGAAGACGGGTTTCCATCGGCGAATGAAGACGTAGTTGTCTTCTCCCGCTCTCATCCTCGCGCGAAGATGATAAAAGCACGCCGGGCGGCGGCAGCGCATCGTAGTCTTCCTTTCGGAATTGGGACAGAAGGAACGTGGATTTCAACGACGACGATGGCCTCGAGACCAATCGTCCATCTGCTAATCGCCTGCGGAATTCTCGCTGCGACAATGTGTGAGTAAGAGTTTACCCTGCGGTGCTCTTTCGCATGTTCGAGAAAGTGAAATAGTCGTCTGTTCGCCGATCGCAAAGAGCGGACAAGGATTATTGTTATTGCCGTGTCATTTTGATTCTAGAAACGCAGTGATGTGATTTTTCTGATGGCACAAGTGTGACGGTTTCTCTCAGATGTATTCTCTGTGTGTAAAAAAAAAAAAAATCCTCTCTCGATGTAATTCTTCTGTATTCGTCACGAATTTTTGAATATCACTAATTCTTCTGTCTTTCTTTTTTTTTGTTGTCAGCAGATGATCATTCGTTTAATAAATATTTGATTGGGATATTATTTCAAGCAATTTAAGCAATTTGGAAATGATGGCAGAAGAAAGTAAAAATAATTACAAAACTGAAAGGCACAATTAAATTTTGTATTAAATTATAATTAATATACAAACTTCTTTCTAATATTTAAATATTCAAATGATATTTTAATGATTGGTTCATTATTATATTTATTGGTTAAATTTCTCGTACATACTTTAACGGAAAATTTAAATTGCCTGTACGAAATGAGTATTATATATAGTACATTTCCAAGCTATGTTATGTAACATGTAATATTACGCAAGTAAAATTATTATACGATACATAATTCAAAGAGCTTAACAAGATTGACTAAACTCCAAGGCGCTTAGGAAATTTGTGTATATCCAATTTTAAATGCAACGCGGCCTGAATAGCCGTTTACCGTCATATATTACTGTACGTAGGCTCAGTCACGAGCGCATAATTTGTATGCGATGCGTTGATACACTGACAGAGAAATGAATTTTTAAGCTTAAAACTTAGATAGCATGAACATTAATTTTCCACTGTGTCATTAGATTTATAACGGCTATTATATTAATAAGATCCCTTGATGCGATCATGTTATAAGTAAAGTTAAAAAAAATGAATATTTCGTTTTTATTGTGAGAATAGCTCGATTAATCCGTATTTCAATGCCTTTTAACTGGAGAAACTCTTTCGACCTTCGGACAAGAAGGACTCGATAGGTGGGATTAACACTCGTCCTCGTCGGCCTAACGACAGATAATCGAGTTTGTAATCAGCGAAACTTTCTCTCTCGTTGTTTGCACTCATTACCTTGCGCAATTTCTGCCCCGCAGAAATGTCTCGGAAAACATCTCTGGGAATAGCAGTCGGTTTGCGCAGAAGCCTCGTTATATAGAAAGAAGAGTTTGCTGAAGAATCTAAAAATTTAGCTAGATATAGATCTAAAAATAATTTTGTTGGATCATCAAAATAATTACGTAGAAATCGTAAATTGATAAACAATCCTGTAAAAATTTTTACATTCTAATAACCAAAGCGTTCTACGTGATTATTTTGATGATCCAATTAAATTATTTTTAAATCTATGCACTGAGAAAAACGCTTTTGTGCGTGATTTAAAATTTTGAATTTGGTTTTGAAGAATTAAATTTTGACTAGAATAACAAGATTTTGAAATTAAAGGAAGTAAGAAAATTTTGTAGGTCACATATTATACACAATATTTATCTCATTTTATCTAGCGAAATTTTTGGATACTTTAGCAAAACCATTCTATCATTCCTCAGCTTTTTGTAACGGAATTTAATTATTAATATTGAATCGGCTTTTTTGAGTCTCAACCAAATATATTTCATTAATGTTTAGAAAGAATGTAGCATCGAGAAAAATTCTTTGTACGATTTATGTCTATGGCCCAGTTTTACAACTCACGGCTAATTCTTAAACGACATTTAATTTATTTCTTATATCTTTTCAATTCAAAAATTAGAGAGAAATAAGTTGAACTTTGATTAAGAATTAACTGTGAGTTGTGAAACTGAGGCTTAGAATTAGAAAAAGATACAAAGTTAAACCGAGATTAAATTAATTAATGTACATTCACAGAAATGGACATTAATCTTGTTTGTAATGTGATTATTTATTCTTTGGATTATTTATTCTTTGTTGATTTTATTTTATCTATTGAAAAACATCCTCGGACCAATCGGGTCCAATTCAATATTGTCTGGAAATGGCGGTTACAAACGCGTTGCGCAAGTGATGCGCATGTAACATGAATATATATAATATCTTCGTAGAGGTCGAACTTTCGCCGCGCGATAATCACATACACTGCATTAACATTACTTATTAATATTCTCTGAACGCAGACTCGTTTGACGAGTTTTATACGCAATATTAAATTAAATCGGTGTTTCAGAATTTATTCCGCGAATTTAGTAGCCAAATTATATAATTTATAAAAGAGAAAACTTTTCTCTCTATTACTAATCATTAATCAAACTCATATAAACATAATTAAAGAAAATAATGATCAATAAAATAAATTAATTAACAACGATAAGAAATTAAAATAATACATATTTATTATCATGTCATGAATAATAATAAATTGATTAATAAAATTTATATTATATTAATAATGATATATTAATATAATATGAATGTTTCAACTATACTAAGTCTCCCTCGGCATGAAAATTTAAAAGGATAGAAACATCAAAATAAAATCATAAATTAAATTGGAATATAAGTTAAAACTAATGTGGCATAACATTTTTTTATAACTCTTATTTTTTGTCTACAATCGTTTGATCTGAAAATATCTCTATTTATTTTTGTTTATTAAAATAATTAATAATCTAAAATATTTTATTACAGTACTACAGTATTTTTTTAACTCATTCTCATTATAGTTTAATTTAGTCTCATTATAGTTTAATAAGCTCAATTAATTTGCATTTATTATAGTTTAATTTAATAAGCTTTTATTATAGTTATATAATAATTATATAAATATATTAAGCTTTAATTATAGTTTAATATATATTTATTACAGTTTAATTTAAGCTTGAGCGAGACTGTGAATATTTAACGAATGCGAATGTTTATACACTAATAGCATACTTTATTCGACATTCTTAGGACATAAGAATATCCTTTGAATATTCTTTAGAATATTCCTCGGAGATCTATGTTATTAGGGTATATATGGAATATAAAAAATGCATTTGAAGTGAAAACCTTTTTTGAAGTGAAAACCTTTTTAAATGATTATTGTCATTTCAGCGCTCAATCAAAACAGCAGATTCTCGAATCAGCTGTTCGACAATCAATTTAATCGTGGTCTGCTACAATTTTCGCCGAAACATGGCCAATCCACGTCATGTCCGGAGAAGAACGGTCGTTTTCCGGTACAGAATCAGTGCGACGCTTACATCGAGTGCATCGATGGGATAGCTGAGGAAAAGTTATGTCCCGAAGGCTTGTTCTTCAATCCTGAAGCTCGTTTCAATTATCCCTGTGGATATCCGATCGACATAGACTGCACAGGCAGGCCGAATTTACGTGAGTTCCTCGCAATACTTTATTCTTACGAATTTTTATCAAAAATATTTTAACATATAAAATTTTAACAAAAGAGATCTCAAATAGTTAGATCTCACGTTTTATTTATATAAAATCATTGAAGATCCAACAAAAAAATTTCTAGCATATTAACTGCACACGGAAGAAAAAGATTTGTTAAAATAACTAAAAACTTCATTGATTCAGCAAATCTATATACATAATATAAGACAGACAGTTTTTTAT
>Ga0157364_1004086_pt1 | contig 14447 bp, 7 predicted proteins | sample AttsexASBM2_FD_111476 | JGI IMG/M metagenome (GOLD analysis project Ga0157364, IMG submission 111476) | Fungus gardens microbial communities from leaf cutter ant in Ribeirão Preto, State of São Paulo, Brazil - Atta sexdens ASBM2 | ecosystem: Host-associated > Fungi > Mycelium > Unclassified ... | reverse complement strand
TTTTTTTTTTTTTTTTTTTTTTTTTTTTTTTTTTTTTTTTTTTTTTTTTTTTTTTTTTTTTTTTTATTTTTTTTCTTTTTTATTTAATATATATTTATTTTTTTTTTTTATATTATATATATATATATATATATATATATATATATATATACAAAAAGAGATAGACAAAATTACATATCAACTATTCATTTTTTATCGCAGGTTGTAACTGTTGCTGATATGTTTAACATAACATTCGACCCGCTTCGATCGTCATTATTTGTATTATTAATAACGCTATTTTATACATATGGGTCTAGCCAAGATGATAAAATAAATGGTCACACTCTATATACTATATACATATATATATATATATATATATATATATATGGTAAAGTTTTTTTTATAATCTCAAATTGATTCATATACATCAGAATCATCGAAGAATAATGCAAAAAATTTTTATAAGATATTTAAACGGAGCGTCGGAGACACTTTTTCTATACAAATTCTATAAAATAAATAGAATAAGGAAAGAATGATAGAATCTTTATTAAATACAGAAAGAATCAAATCAAATTGAAATTAAAGAAATTGTCCTTAAAATTTAACAATAAAAATCGAATGTGTTATACATATATGTCACATATAATTTTACTTATTTTATTTTTTTGTTACCAACGACAGTTCGTTTTATGTTCTATGCCGAAAGTCAATTTCGACTTTTAAGAGATAACTGACTGTTATTCTCGCAATCGTAAAATCAAGGCGCAAGTATAATGAAAATTTATGATGATACTCAACTCACCGTTTCCGGAGTTGTGGATAGCCTTGATAGCCTTCTTGAGCTTTGTGAGACCATCCCTATCGAAGTCCAAGGTCTGAAAGAAGAAAATAACAATGATAATACAATAAAATATGCAAGCTAGTAAAATGATAATTTCTTGAGCCACGTCTACGAAATTTTGTTAATGCGATCGGTCTTGCATTTTAATAAGCATTTACGTATCGTGCAAGTAACATAAATGTAAAATATATTAAATGATCTTTTTTCTGGTAACAAAGGACATACTCTAAGATTTTATTATTTTAATTTGTGTAAATATTTTGAGAATATTAAAAATGACGATAGAATCGAAAAAATAACGTTTCCATAATTTCATTTTTTCATTTGTACACAAAAATTGTGTAACATTCTAGGAGCGCGTTTTCAGTGTTATCAGTAAATTCTATGCTTATTTCGCGTCTAATGAACGTTAAAGATAGAATGACGCATTAGCACTGAAAGTTTCTGAAACGCAACCTGTATCTTTTACTGATACGCTTTAAAAAATTGTAACAAAATTACAAAATATTTAATCTGAAAAATTGTTAATAACTTGGTAAAAATATCAAGAATTTAACTCGCAACGAAATTAATTTCAGAAATTTCACACATTTCAATATTAATGAAATTTTAATGGAGATATTTAAATCACAAGGCACATTAAATTTTAATAACTTTAATATCTTTTTCGTAAAATTTCAATTATATCAGTAATAATCTTTCAAAAATGAATTCTTTTGCAAGATTTCAAAGAAAATTGTATAAATACTAATTCAAATATTCAAATTTCACGCAAAAATACATCCTGAATTTCTGCGGAAGTCATAAATCTGGATATGTCTTTCACCCAAATTCGTTACGGATTCGTGAATCCGGATATCCGGTTAGCTTTAAGCTCCTCATGTGCTTTAAGCCGCTTTTATCAGCTTTGCTAATAGAGGAAGGAATAAAGATATGAGTAAAACATTATGCTCGTAAGATGATTACCAGCTGTAATTTTATTGCATGTTAAGAGTTAAAACCCTAAATCCTAAAGCGATTGTCGTTTATTTACTCCATTTGACAATGAGAAGACGCTATACTGACGATATATATTTAGTCTTTTATTTGAGCTGCGATGTTTGAATCACACCTGCCTCGCATTCACGTATGATGCATCATTCGTCGTTGCATCTTTGTAAGTAAAATCGGCGTGGTCATGTCGCACTTTATTTCAGTGCGGATGGAAAAAAATAGAAGCAAGGTGAGGCGTACAGATGTTAAAAATAAAATACTTGACACAACAGTCAAATAATCTTTTCTACATATATGTTCATCTAATTTATTTCCACAGCGTATAAAAACACATTGGCAGACGTAGGGATAGGAGAGAATTTGGAAGGTTCAATCCCCTAAAATTTTAGTTATAAAGAAATATGACTTTATATTTGATTCAACTTTTTACTTTTCTACTTCTACTTCTACTTCTACGACTTTACTTTTTATCTTTGATCTCGCGAAGATGCTATTAACGCTATTTGTGTCATTTTATCTTCATCATCCATAAGACAAGAGTAGTATTATACAAATGGCGCTAATAGCGCGCTCCTTGAATGCATCCTATAAATCCTGTGTTAAAACGCTTTACAAAAAAAAAATAATCTCGTAAATAATTTTGTAAATTATATTAAATTATTTTGTTTCCTTTATTTATCATTCCTTTTTTCTTTTTATTTAATTTTAATTTAATATCACATTTTTTCAATAATATTCAGCATTGTTTCTCATACAGCAGACTTTTTTGTAATCTTTTTTGAATTTGTTTTTTTAGAAAAATGATCATAAATATTTTGTATGTAATAATAAATAGCAATATTAAAAAGCTACACATTTCATTTTTAATAACTGTATTTTGCTTTTTTCAGAAAAAAAAAAAAATTATGATTTACAAATGTAATATTTTTCCATTCAAGAATGAGGAGACATTCTAAGCTCTAATATGTAAAAAAGAAATTTATTAATGCAAAAAAATTATTATTTATGTGATAACAAAATGATAATCTCTCTGAAAAAAATTTTGGATATGCAAACGCATTGCATCTCAAAAGACTAAACATACAATTATTTAAGACAAATAAATATATAAATATATAAATATATAAATATATAAATATATAAAATAAAAGATATTGATACATCGATTAACTAACAATAAGTACGAAATTTTCCACCGAAGAGAAGATATAAATTTTAAAAGAAAGAAAGCATCGTACTTATACTTATTGTACTTATTGTATATCGACCATCTCTGTAGCGTGCGAAACAAATCGCACGCGGACAGAAAGCAAAAGAACAAAAAATGGGACAATATGGAATCTATAAGAGAAAAGATGAAAGAAAATAAGCAAAAAGAAGAAAAAATATCGAGCCTCGCAATGATCGAGAACGTCTGAACGCGCCGGGAATTCGCGCCGCGTACGAGTAATAAAAACGACGGATGTTATACTGAAATAGCATCGTTCGACGACGACAAATACCGATAAGAGTTTAATAAGCGAGCGAGTGTAAGGAACACGCGTGATTAACGCACGGTAGGATGCGACGCGACGAACAAATTTAATATGCAACATATAATGAACAGACGCAGAGGTTCGCGAACCGCACAAAATTATTAACGCATTCATTTGCCGACGCAATTATATCCGAATGTCCAGTACTACGGACGGTTCATATCTCATGGGAATTCCTCCAAAATACTCTTTCATTTTTGATCGCACCTCTCAAATACGGAGTTATTAAAATAATATAAGAAATATATAGAAGGTAATTCCTATTTTCTAAAGTAAGTACAAATAATTAAAAGTGATATTTCTTGACTTACTTTAGGAAGAAAACATGTGTCCTAAATTACTTCATTTTCAAAGTATAGGGTGTCAAAATTAATATATCTAAAATCAATTTATTTAAATTCATATATAGATGTATTAGTCCAACATCTCACTTATTTGACCGTAAGTGACGTTTCTGTTATTTATACCAGTTTCTACCAATGTGTTTAATTTTAATCTTAGTTCAGTAAACTTTTTATCTTTATCTAGTTCTAATAAAGAAAAAGATGAACAATAAGTTGAACTAAGATTAAAGTTAATCTATATTAGTAGAAACTTTAGTGGACATTAGTGGAGTTATTCATATGATGATCTTGTTTCTAATTTATTATTGAGAAAAAAATGAAAATTTTCTCAAACACACTTAGAGATTTTCTGAAAAACACTTAGAGATATATTCAATTGTACGTTATACATTTTTTTTAATACAGATGAAATATTTTTACATTCATCAGAGACACGTGTATAAAATATGCCCATTCATGTTACGGATAATCATACTGTACGAGATAGTTTAAGACATATGTTCGTAGGATCTTTTTAGCCTAAAATAAGCCAAGAAACATTCCCTTCAATTTTTTGTGCATATTTATGCCCGTATTTATAGTCAGGCCTTATATTTAATTCCTTCTTTAAATTTATCTTCAGATGTTCTATGAATTATTTTATTGGTTACTGAGCATCTAAAGATAAATTTAAGGAAGCCTTAAATATAACGTCTGAATGAACTATGAATACGGATATTAGAAATCATCCTAATTTAAAAGAGTTTAGTTTAAAAGTTTGTAAAGAATATTATTGAGAATACATTATGAGAATTTTAGATAATTTATGCCTGATGTTATTTTTTAGGGAAAACTGGAATAAGTTTTTCAAGACTCGCAAAAAAGACACGCGAGTAGTTTCTTTAATTGTTTGAAAAATCGAATCTATTCGATTTTCTTTTTAATATTGCGCCATTCGTATCGCACAATATCTAATCTATTAATAATCATTCTCTTTAATTAGTAACTTTTCATATTTGACTAAATTTTCATTCATCGGAAAAGCGCGAACGTGCGCGTGACGCGTATCTAACGCAATTATTTTCGTCCATACGGCACGATAGAAAAAAAAAATCCGGGCGAAGAAAGAGAAATAGAATACGTTGCCGGTCGGCCTTGCCGGATGGAGCCTCTCGGCGGCTTTCGAATCGGGGCAACCGGCCGCGGCTGCAGCGATGTGTTTCGCCGTCCTTGAGGCTCTCAGAGAAGGCCGCGCACGAGTCCATAGAGCAAAACGACTCTCAGCTTCGTCGAGATCGGTATTCTCGCCTCCACCACGCCCGCGACCTCTCTTTTTTTCTTCTCGTCTCCCTTCCTATCCCCGGAACCGGACGAGAGAACCGGGAAGATAATTGTGTGTGTACGTGCCTTTGGGATGTGGGCCTTATGTTTCGCTGTCTTACGTGCTCGCACGCAAGTATATTGTCAAGGAATACTTGTGAATTTAATAAGAGAGGTTCCCATACCGAGAGACGTTTGTTTCTCAAAAATTTTTATAAAACAGAAAATTATAGGCTTGTAAAATGAACATTTTTTTTTTATTACCAAAGAAGATAAAGAAAATTGTTTCTTATAATAATAATATAATGAAGTATACAATATTAATAATAAATAATATTATTATTACTATTAAAGTATTGTAAAGATAATAATGATAAATTTGATTAATCGAGAGGCGTTTCAGAATTGTGATTCATAATAGTAGGGGGATGAGAGCTTCATATCTCTTCCTATCGGTCGTTTGAATACTATTTCACGTAAGAAATGACTCACTGATCAAATTTTTTGATCAGAATCTCTTAATCATCATGAGAATCATACAAAAACAACTATACTAAAAGTTTAAATAATCGAAATAATGGCATCGTAATATTATAACCACAATAACAATTTTATAATACATTTCATAAAAATATTTGTTGTCCCTTAATAGTGACATGTCATTTTATAAAATCGCGAAAGTAAACGCGGTACAGTAAACAGGTAAATTTTAATTTTCTAAAACTAAAAATTATTGAAATCACACTGAAAAAAAATGTTTAATTTTAAGATATTAAAATGTTTTATTTCTGACTCCATTTTTTAAACACTTAAAGGTGTTTGAATACAAAATTACGTTGTTTAGATTTAAAAAATAATGTTTTAAATCCAAATACGTAGTGTTTTGTCTATTGAAAAAGTTCAAAACTAAAACATCTTTAAGTGTTTAAAAAATGAGGATAAAAATAAAACACATTTCTTTTTACAGTGCAATTAAGTTTTGTGTTCGAAACACAAACCAAGTGCCTTCTCATGTGAATCAAAGATAAGCAGTACAGGCACGCGTCTCGCGTCTCACCGGCCAATAATTAGCCACGATGGCACCCGCGTGCCTGCGTAACCTCGCATCCCTGTAATTACCTCTCTCGCTAATTAATGCACGCTATGAGCACGTACGGGTAAAGGTTACGCCGCTGGCAGAGAAGCCGAATAGCATATGGTCAGCATACTGGATGTCTCGGAAATCGATCGCCTGTGTGGCATAGCCTTATATGTAGTTCCAGCAAAAAAATATTCCGGAATGGTCTGACGTAACAATGTTAACTGTATTTCTTTCATTAAAAATTTCATGTTTTTATTATTATATTATATTCTGTATTTATATTCTGTTATTAATCTTTAAAATTAAATATTCTTTGAAAACTTTTTACTTTCTCTCTATATTAGAATTCACTTAAGTTTTATTTTTTGAAATCTGCGATTAATTTTATTAATCCTTAAATTATGAAAAAGATAGACATATATACAGTATTGTTATCGATATGTAAATTTTATGTAGGAAATAGACCTTAATTAAAACAAGTTTTTCATATCTTTTCACTTTTAACAAAATATTATAATAATTTGACAAAATATTTATAATTTCGACTTTTAAAACACAAATAACTTAATTATTAACTTCAGAGGAAAGAAAGAACAAGCTCACTATCAAATTCAATCTCGAAATAATACGAGTAGTTCAATTTTTATTGTGTGTGTATTGTGTATATTCTTATGTATTTCTTCATAATATATATATTTAAATAAAAAATATATATACATATATAATAATACAAAACTGTGCAATAATTAAAATTACTTATCACACTCTCTATTATAATATTGATCACTAAAGCGTCTAAATTAATATATAACAGAGTTTTTAAAAGCTTATCTCCATTTATCTTCATAGCTTTTAATATAATAGATTGGATCTCCTGATAATCACAGACATAGCTTAGCGCTCAATGATCTCGCTCATTTCTATGTAAAATTTATATATTAATAGCATTCTGAAGATAAAATCATATATAATACTTACAAGAATCTTTGTAAATTTTAAGCATAGAGCAAAACATGAACAAAATTTATAACAAGACATAAATGATATTTTGTATACTATTGCTATAAATGGAATCTATCTTAATATATATTTATTAAATAAGCATAAAATTTCTAATTAAACCACGACAAGAAATATTTTTCGATCGTAACTGATATTCGATACATTCTATGAAAAATATAAGATTCCACACTTTATGACTCCCATTCTACAACTTTTATGACAATATAACTATATCGTTACATTGCCGTTGCACAAGTTTTACATATACATAGTAAAAAAAAGCTGCTTACAACAATATAACGATATCGTTACAGTTATTACAGAATAAGGGCTTATGTTTCTATCAAATTGAATTAGCAACTATGAGTAAAACCGATTTATTCATCCTCTATGTATGTAACCGTTGGAGAGATTAAGGAGCAACTCTGAAACTATCCTTCGTTGCAACATAATATAAAACGTATTGTGCAGTCGAGGACGATATTGCAAGTTTCGCAAAGTTTCGACCGAGGAAACTTTCCCTCGAGTTACACCAATAATTCTCGTGTGTGCTTCTATCTGCTCGTGCGTCGAAGGTATGTATGCCAGCAACATGCCGTACAATATGTCGCGGAAAAGTGTTTTTCTCGCAAATCACTTGAGAACACCCTGATGCCGGCTACACCAGACGGCTTTTATTGTATATTAGACGATAAATCGCGTATGATTCCGCTTTGTGCGAGCCTTACAAAGCACAATTAATGATCCAGACTCTCGTCTCTATCGTGTCGCGTGCCTCACGTTCAATACGTATATATACACAGTATTTTTCTTAGTAGATACTAAACCTTTTCCCGTTACTTCATGAGAAAAGTTTTTTCGTCGTGCAATGCGGAAATATCATACGTAGTGAAATTTACATTTTATTTCCTATCCAAGCCTGGAATTTATAGAATGAGAACACATGTCATCGACACAGTATAGTTAAAACTTTTATATATAACTTGATTTATCGGTCGAGATATAGGTATACACGAGTTTTAACATACGCGTAATAATATAGCATTGCTAAAATAATGCAGTATTTTACAACGAAAAATAAACCATCGCAATCGAACGTTGAAGTGATATTACTGCACTGAAAAAAGAATTCTAAATTTTAATAAATTACTTATTCGAATAGTATCAACTAAATATTTCTACTAAATATAAAGATATATTTATTTGGTATAAGTATCATTAATTTGATTTAATAATTATTTTTTATTGAATAAATATTTATTTAATTATTAAATATTTATTACCGTTATTACTAATTATTATTACTAATTATTACTAAATGTTTAGTTGGCACTAATATATTCAAATATGTATTTATTAAAATTTAGTATATTTTTTCTCAATGCGTACGATCGCATCGTCTGAGTGGAAATACGATTGAAATGCGCGTCTTGTGACAATGTGGAAAGGATTAGCAGGATCATCATCATCATCATCATCATCATCATCATCATCATCATCATCATCATCATCATCATCATCATCATCATCATCATCATCATCATTATCATCATCAGCATTATCATCCGCGGGATTTACGCGAGTGTTAAAAATTCTTAACGAACACCGCCTACGACGACTTGCCGATACTCGCATATATTCCGACGCGTCGCAGAAATGACACGGACGGTGACGAGACTTCATCGTGGTTTTTGTGTTGCTGCCGGAGAAACCTGCGATACGACGTACGTCCGACCTGAAAATGATTCCCGCGGCGGTTTTCTCGCTTGCAAACGTGCTCGCCGATCGCCGCCGGAATGCGACTTGCCTGGCAATAGCTCGCGCGAGAACGTCGCGTCCGCGAATTCCAGAGGCTCGAATGAGGAGCGGAGAAACGTACGCACACGCATGCATGGAGCCGTGCATCGACATCATTTTTCAACAATGATGTAAAGCAACTAGCTCCGTGCCGGCGGAAAAAAATGGATTGGATCGAATTTCGCGGCTGGCTTTCGCATCGTGTTTCACTGAAGTAAAAGAACCAATTCTATTAGAACGATGTTTCAACTCCCTTAAAAAAAAAAAAAATCGATTTTCTAATCGGCAAGGATAATTCTGAATAGAATTTTTTTGCATGAAATATCTTATTTTAAAAGGGTTATTTTGAGTTTTTTGCTCTATTTGCTGAGGTTATTGATCTATTTGCAAAAAGAAATTATCTTTTTCAACAAAAAAGAAACTCTTGCGTGAAGTCCCCTAACTTTTGAAAAAAATTAACTTTTATAACTCATTTCATTGTTCGTCGTTTGCATATGTATGCACATTTCGAATTTTTGTTTGCACAATTCTGGTAAAAGTTATTTAAAAAATAATTTTGGGGGGGAGTTAATTTTACATTAACTTCCCAACTACGAACAAATTACATTTAACTAGTCAAATTATCGATATAATTTCATTTGCACATCCGAAACAAGTTGATTTTTCGTTTGCACACTTTCAGTTAAAAAGTTATTAACAATTAAAGTTTCGAGAACAATCAATTCAGATAGATAGATAAGTTCAAATCGCAGTTACTATACTCAAAAGATTTGTTTTTCTGTGGCTGAACTAGTATATACTTTTGGAACTTAAAGTAAAGCAGATATATATTCAATATTTGGCGAAAGAAAGAGAGTTCTAGAGTAAAGAATAAACTTCATATAATATAATGAATCAATAGATTTTTGTTGAAATAACTAATCAATTCTTTTCGTTTGCATTAATTAAAAAATTACTATATTTATAAACCTATCTGCAAACATCTAATAAATCTTTAAAATAGTCTCTCCTACATTTCTTGTAACTATAAATAAATTTAAATATACGTATAGGTATATTTCTGGAGTTATCTTAGACACGTTTCGAATTTTACAGTTTATTAGACATAAACGAACGTCGGCTTTTCCAGTCACACGCTCAAAGAATTCGCTCGCGCTGTTTCGCGCAAAAAAAAATTGCCGATGTCAAAGCGCGCGTTCACGTTTCCGCTCCATTGAAGGGTTAATCTGTCGGGGAAGCGTGCGGTCTCGGGGGGAAAATGCTGCAGAGGTAGTTGCGAGAGGTTATTGTATCGAAACCAAAACTCAACGCGTGTAAAGCCAAAAACAAAAGACATAACTCAAATGTAAAAAAAATGGAATATAAAATCGCGTTAGAAGAAACAGATTTTTTTTATGTAGAGAGAGAGAAAAATATAATTTTATGTAAACTAAAAAAGTTACAGAGAATATTATAAATAAGTTTTATATCAAATCGATGTGAAATTAATTAAAAAATCTGATGTGAGAACTTAATTTTAAAAAAATATTTAAAAAGTAAAAATTATAATTGTGTATAATTATGCAAACATCATAAATTTTTGCAATTTTATTTAACATATAAATTTTTCCAAAATTATTTTCTAATGAATTTTTCTAAGATCATAAATTATTTTTTTTTTAAATTGTTATAATAAATTATAAATTGTTATAATTAAATTATAATTAAATTAAATGTTACAATAAAATTTCTTATTTTCTATCACGAATTGTAACACTTTTGACAAAATATTAGGCAAATACTTGGCACGTACATACAGAAAAATATCATTATTAAGAAAAGTGATTACTCAATTTCTAATGAATTTATGATAGATTTAAAGATGTATAAACTTTAAAACACTTAAAGTAATTACTTGCATATATGTATTTTTTCGTGTATAGACACATGTCCAAGCTCTTGTTTACGTCAATACGTTTGACACATGTATGTTTCTACGAACATTGAAAATATCGGAAAGTGATAGAAGTTTACGAGTAAATTCATATTATACGAGTAAATTCGTTATTATTCATAGAATGCGATAACGATGCATAATAACGGGAAATGGTGGTACCTCGAACGATTCAAAATACTTGTATCATTATGGCAATTTCTGGGACTAATTAACGCTGAAATACTGGCAATGTAAACTACAGCTTTCAATTCTAAATTTGGTAAACCAAAGAGATACACTTAAAATATCATATGATCATAACAAATATCATAACAAAAGAAATCTTAAGAAATGTGATAAGCAACAATACAGAAAGTTCTTGAGTATTTTAAGAGTGTTTCTTGATAATTTTAAAAATGTATCAATGTAAATGTATCAATTTATGAAAGAAGATAAATAATAATAACAATAAAATTAAAGATATGGAGATATACATAATGTGAATTGTAAAAATATTTAAGTCAATATATAGTTTATAAAAAAGATTACTTAAGGAAAATCGATTCCAAAAGCATCAAAGAATCTTCTATAATTAGAATTCAAATATCAAATATCGGTATTTGTGTCATATGTTTTGTGCAATATACTTCATAAAATAGTTTATTATATTCATTACTTGTAAATTTTATTCGATGTTGCACTCAAATAGCGAAAGAAAAACGAGAATACAATTAACCGCATACTGATATACTAAATGATAAACTCCATGTGCTCTGTGTAAATATATTTACTGCAATCTCTGAGATAAAACTCGCTAACAAATCCCGAAGTTGTCAACTAGTCTAGTATTTATAGGCTAATTCCAAAATTCGAACTGTGAATCGCAGGAAATTCCGATGAATTAAAGCTTATTAGTTATTTACACACATTCTTCGTTTTTTTAATATGTACTTTCATATGTTTGAGTGAAGACGTTGAATGCAACGCTTATAATTTATAACTTAGAAATAGAGCTTCGATAAGGAGCCACGAACTTTTTCCCACACCTAATATATACTATTATAAATAATTCATTTGATTTCATAGTCAAAATGCAGATATACTTATAGATCTATGTAAATTAAATCAATTTCTTGTTGACACAACAAGCTCTATTCCTTCCACTCTGGTTCCTATATATATTGAACTGGATCATATATATATTGAACTGGATCATCCAGTTAGCGCCTAATTTAACATTCAATTACGCGATATACCCGAATCGATTTCGAGGACACTGCGCACGAATTACGCCTCTTTTATTGCTGGATATATTCGACTGGGATCTATTCGCTGTTTATTGACATATATTTAGAGACATACTTATCATATCAGCGGTATCGATAGAGCAGAACGTATATTGATCATTCCATCAAAAAGTTAAATTTCATATTTTAATGCATTATATTTAAGATTTCATTATCAATGCATATTTTGTTATATACTGAGAAATCCATTTAGTTGAATAAATTAATTTCTTGTTTGGATATGAGCAAACAAATCCTGATTGATGCAATAAAATAATGTAGTTGAACCTTTTGATTCAAATCTTTTGATTATTGTAACATTTTACTCTGATAAACATTGATACCTGATAAAGTTATTTATCAAAAATAGTATACTTTGTTATTTAATATAAGTATTAGCGAATTCGATTGGATACAATAGTGCATATTAAAGCCATCGTACACTGATTTAATCTGTAAATTGCAAATATAAAGTATATATTTTATTTAACAACATAATTAAGTATATAGAAGATTTTCTGTTTCTATATTTATATTATAAACATGTTGTACGTCAATCTGTGTACAGCTTTAATGTGCAGTGCGCACTAAGTGTGTCCAATCGAATTCGTTATACGATCTGTTTTATTCCACATCAAGTGATCTACATTTTCATTACATCTTCACTTTCACATCATAATTAGTACTTGAAAGTAACGAATTGTTATAATAATTAAAATTTTAAGAGATAAAATAGATGATAAAATCATACAGAAAAAACGGTTTTAATGAATCTAAAGATATTAAAAAATTTAGCTAGATACAGATATGAAAATAATTTTGTTGAAACATTGAAATCATGTCAGAACATTCAAACTGGTTACTAAAATATTAAAAATTTTTGTAGCATTATTTTTGCTTGAGATTTCTACGTAATTATTTTTATAATCCAACAAAATTATTTCCAGATTTCTACATTTAAAGTTAAATTTTTAAATACTTTAGCATAATCATTTTTTTCTTGTATTTTTCTTCTAAAAATTTTTTAATAAGCTTGTGATTTTTTTCTTCAATCAAAGTCTGCTTCTTTAGTTGCAATGTTCTTTAGTTGGATGATTCTTCGAGACTGTTATCGGCCGTCTTCGACGGAAGGAAGGCGATTGTACTAATAATAAACCCACAACACAAGATAATACGATGTTAACAATCGCGCGATTCTCATGCATTTTTCTTTCTCCTTCTTTTTCTTTTAGTATTTCACTGGAAAAATGGATGTTTCTCAGTTAACGGTTAAATCCTTCGGTTAAATGACCGCTTTCTCTTTGTATAGTTGAATGCGTGAGCTTTGTGTAGTAACGGACGAACCAAAGATTGAATTATGTCGAATTATTTTTGAGAGGTATACGGATAATGACACATGATCATTTTTTGTGACCGAGACAACAGGTCGAAATTATAATGCATTATAATGCAGAATTGGGTCTCTGAATTATACATTTGAGGTTCTTATTATGATCAACCCTTAACGAGAATAGCACATTTAAATTGAAATTTCCTTACATTACCTAACATTGCATTTATTCGGAATGTTAATTTTATGTTGTCAAATTTATTATTCTTTTTAATTTTTGGATTATATATAATTATTTTAATTTTTTTAACTGCCATTTAGTATTGATGTGTTTAAATATTTCTAGACTTATAACATCGAGATTTTATTTTGTTAGTTTCTCAAAATAAAATTTTTATTAACCTTTTGTATTATTATATGATTAATATCAATATTTTATGATTAATATCAATGAGTAATTATTATTATAATTATTTACTTAATAATATAAAAAATATAATTTTAATTAAATAATATCAGACAATTAAATATTTTATATAAGAAATGTATATAAGTCAGTAACATTTCTGCCAAAAATAACGAACCAATTTTTTTATACAGAATTTAATATTTTAGACATTTATTTTGGTACAGTTTGTTTCAATTTTCTTTCACAAAGCAATACTTTAACTGGAACTCAATTTGCGAATCGACTAAATTTTCTTTTGTAAAACGACAGATGTCGAAGCTGCGTGTCTCACAAAGATTAAATATGACTTCCGGAAGTGCTGAAGAAAAACGGCGTTTGGCCTAGCAAACTGCTTGCTCTACAGGCTACTGCTGCTGTCTGAGTCTATCCGGAACACCCGCTATTCCAGCGATGGTGTGACACGAACGTGAGATGACATCGATTTTCTATAAATCTATATAATAACGCATTCACGGTGGCTAGGGCGTTATCTCCAGTTTCTCTCGCGTTCGCGCGATTACTCTTGTTCGACGTCGAGACTGCGACCAATTTCGGTATGATTGAAGTAGAACAATAAGAATTAATCAA
>Ga0157364_1004085_pt1 | contig 14447 bp, 15 predicted proteins | sample AttsexASBM2_FD_111476 | JGI IMG/M metagenome (GOLD analysis project Ga0157364, IMG submission 111476) | Fungus gardens microbial communities from leaf cutter ant in Ribeirão Preto, State of São Paulo, Brazil - Atta sexdens ASBM2 | ecosystem: Host-associated > Fungi > Mycelium > Unclassified ... | reverse complement strand
TATAATTTTATATATTACATATATATATATTGGGTTGTCCGGAAAGTTCGTGTCGACTTTGAAGGAAAATTAAAACGCAGAAAATTTAAATTTAGTTTAGCAGAAGATTTAAATTATAGTATACATTTATTAAATTTAAATCTTTTGCGGCACGAACTTTCCGAATAACCCAATATGTAACATATAATATACAAATATAATACAGTATAAATGACTATATCTTTTTTCCCTATCAATAATTATAATTAGAATTATATACATATAAAAAAATCAATATAAATCAATATAAATTTAGAATAAAATATGATTTTATTCTATAAAAAATATTATTTATAAGGAAAATTATATAAAAATTGTTATAGAAGAAAAAATTTTATTTTATTTACAAAAGATTATCACTGATATGTCATATACAAACATTTTATCTCTTTTATAAATAGTTATGGAATGATTCAATAATTTATTTTTCTTAAATTTTCTTTAAATAAATAAGATTATCGATTTAAAAAATAAGCATATTTTTATTCAAATTTTGGTCAGATTAGTATAAATAACTGATCATAGAAGCAGTCCTCAATATTACTACAAATCATATTTTAAGCATTTCTTATAAATTTATTGAATTTATTATATTTATGCAACCCGTGTCTTTTAAATCATATTATAGTAGTCTATTTGTAAATACAGAAATTTCATAAACAATTTGAAATTTCTGTATGATTCCTGAATGATACACCTTAAATCCTATTATTGTTAGTATTCCATAACATAATATAGTAACATTTGTATAATGACAATATGTTTTATAAACAGTGACACAATTGTATGATAAATATATAGTTCAACGTTTAGAAAAAAATGTACAATAAAGAACTCGTCAAGAAATGAAACATGATTATGCTTACCATTTTTGTTTACGCAGTCCTAGTAGGTAAGTATGGATCATAAAATGATAACTCAGTAATTCGATAATAATCCAGATAATATGGAATGATACTCCCTTAAAACGATTTGGAAGCCTAAAAAAAGCAATTTATTGGAATCAAACGCGAATAAATCACAATGTTATACGAATAATTGATGACAAATAACACTTCATGGACTCTTCGATAATATATATTTATTCAAGAAGTATCATTAGATGCTAAAAAGGAGAAAGTCTCTCATCCTGCCCTCTGGTCTAAGTTCCAAAACCATGATACAAGAAGACAAGTGTGATCTTAATACGTTTAATTGCTACAGCCAATCAGAGCTTGGCTTTTCATTCCGCCATTTTTTGGCGGAAAAACTCAGTTTTATGCATAATAAATAATCTCTCTCTCTCTCTCTCTCTCTCTCTCTCTTTCTCTCTCGTTCAATATCATTTATAATAATTCTTTATATTTTCATTATTTTTATATTTTATATTATAATATTATGTTTTACAATCAAAGCCAAAAACTTTTTGACATTCATGTAAAAATGTTCTATTTATTTCATTTTATTAATAAAATAATTTTTAAATAATTTTATTTTTTATTTTATATAATTGATAATATAATTTTCATATAAGAATAATAAATTCATATAATTACTAAAATAATTTTATAATATCATTTTATTTTATTTTTTTAAATTAATTTATTTAAATCAATTATTTATTGAAGAGAATACCTAATGACTTTAACAGAAGTTTGTCACCTTGAGAGCGTTCCAAAACTTGATTCTGTTAACTCTTTTATCTTTATTCAACATTCGAGGACCAACAAGGATAAAATGATACTCGAGTTGACAGAGTTGAATTTTGGAACACAACCTGATATGTAGCGGGAAACCGAGACAGAAAACATTCTAGGTCGCATTGGTTGAGCATAGGGATTTTGTCAATATTTCGGTCAGAGTTTCTATCATGGAACATGTCGGAATGAATTCCAGTAGGAATTATTCCGTTTACCCTAGAAAAAACAATAGAAATCTAGGGAATAATTGAATAATTCCGAGTAGATTACCTTCTTTTTACATTATAGTTAACGGTTGATCAACGTAGTGCAGTTAAAAATTTGGTTCAAAAAAATTGTAAACTACTTCTTGTTTTGATTATTGTGTAAAATACAATTTAGAAAAATAAATTTGATTTCTTAATCTTTATTTAAGTATTACTCATTATAAAATGTTGTTTTGAATTTAAGCACTTATTTTGAAAATATTAATTAAGAAAGAGAAAGGAATTCTATATTCACTATGGATAAAAGAAAATTGATATTAAGAAACAGTTTACATAAAGATATACAATCAAGTAATCAATCATTGGAGAGAAGTGGCTCTAGTAAACAAATAGATTCTTACATGACCAATGTTGCAACACAGGAAAGGAGTCAATCTTTTTATGAAGGCAGATTGTCAGATAGTAGGTCAACAACATTAAATATTAACTCTAAAGAAAAGAATTTATCTATTAAAGGTAAAAAAAGAAGTTTTTGTGAAACTGAGAATATATCAGAAACAGATGAGTGTCCAGTTACCTCTAAGGTATTGAGGACATCCAAACAACTTAATGGTCAAGCATTAGCAAATACATCTTTTAGCCAAGAGAATATTCATTTGTCAAGAAATCGTGTAACGATGACAAATAGGACTTTGGACACTACTAATCCATCTGTAGAAAAATCAGTTACATCGAAAAATAGAAGTGTGAATTATTTATCAGAAGATTCAGCTTCAGATAATAATTTTGACATTTCATACAATGATCGTAACATTGCAAAGAAAAAACAGAATAAAACTGCACTTGATAGAAACACAAAGTGTATTACTTCAGATACTAATATCAGTTGTAGTTCTCCTAGAAAAATATGTCAAGAATCATCCACTAATAAAACACTTATAGAACTTTGTATTTCTCAGAAAAAACAACAAGATAAAGAATTGCAACCAGCTTCGAAGTCAAATAAGCAGCATCTTTCAAAAGAGCAAGTTTTTCAGGAGCCATCTATTTTTTTTAATTTTTTACAAAAATGTGGTATCATATTGTCTACTGACATACATACACTTAGTAAGTTTCCTTAGTATATACATCTTTTATTCTTTAATTGAAAATAAGGAAAATTTATAAATTTATATTTTACATGTTAAATTTTTTTTGTACAGTTGTTCCTCCATCTATTGCCAAACGAAAGATGAGAAAAGTATTAAATTCAAAGCAATATCAAAAAAAGGAAGTAATTGATTCAATAGAAGAATATATTAGACATGAACAAAATTTTTTGAATATGTTAAATGATATGGAAATATCTGATAATAATAGTTTCAGTGTTCTAAATAAAATAACACTTGCAAGAATTCTGTTAGAAATTCCAGAAATTCAAGCAGATGTATATAATATGTTCATATCTAAACTTAATGAATCTGTTCTTTTAGTGTAAGTATTAAAATCTATATAATTTTTCTAAATCTGAATTTGAATATTTTTTACAAATTTTTTTATTATAATAAAAAATTTTTTTATTATAATAATCTACTCACAAATAAATAAAAAGATTTTTTTCGTGTATCGAAATTTAAATTAATTGAAATGATTTTGATCCTTGATGAATATGTTTATATTCGTGTGCATGTGTATCTCTGTAAAGGTTGGTACCAAATTAATACAATGTATTAATGAGAAGTTATAATGATTTGAACAGAACTATTCTAATTTTAAGAGGAAATCAGAAATAAATGATTTTAAGTTATTGTTCACAAACACATCTTGGTCCATATATTTTATAAATTATAATAGTTTGTTAAAATTTCTTTATTCTGTAGAAAAATTCATTGCAGACTTTCATTCGTTGAATTAATGATTGTTAAATTCTTTTGAATAATCCTATATTAAAGTTGTAATAAATAATACATTTTGAGATATACCATCTCTCTCAAAACTAATCCTCTATTTTGATCAATTTCACATAAACATTATTTATTATGATTTATTATTATGAACAATTTTATTTATAATTTTTTGAATGGTTATAATTCTTAATGAATCATTTTTGGACATAAGTTTACATGGACATTTTTTTATTTACTTGATTAACACACTGTATAAATTTAGTTTCAATCTTTACAGATATTGTGTATGTGTGTGTGTGTACATACACACATACACGCGTAGAGTATCCACTCTGTGGGTCATTTAAAATGTTACAAGCTATTGTTCCTGAAAATATATTAGACATCAAAAATATATTAGACAAAATTTAAAATATAATTTTGAGACAAATTGTGAGATCATTCTTATAAATAAATTATAAAATATATGATCTTATTTTACACCGATAACTGCGTTGCCTTCTTATTTTAATTCTGTTGCTTATTGTATGTCTTGTGAAATGTAAAATTAAGAAAGGACAATCACATTTTAACAAATACATATTGTATGTATTTTTATATAGAGATAATCTAGATGAGATACCTTGGGCTGTATTATTATTACAACAATTTCGCTTTTTGGATACTATAACTGATATTGATATACTAACTACAAACATACAACAATTATTAGAAACATGTCCATCATGGTTTCAATGTGAACTTATTTTATTCTTGCCTGATATTTTGTCAGATGCTCAGCATCAGATTATCGTTGAAGTTTTAACGAAAATGTTGGAAGAAAATTGCGAATTGATAAATGTAATTTTGAATTGTATTGCTAGTTTTAATCTTGGCAAGGAGTATTTGGAAGAATATCAAATTAAAATATTACACTTGTTAAAAACAAATATAAAACTAGAACTTATACCAATTATTATCAGGTACATTTAATTTCAAATTTATTACTTATTCTTTTAATATTTAGTTATGATAATATCTTTTTTTAATTATCTTGCAGATTTCTTTTAAACGATTATGTATGTTCTGATGTTATCAAACAAATGTTGCTTATATTGCGTACTGTAGAAATGCAGCCTCTTGCTGGCGATGACGCTGAAAACTGTTACAAAAATCAAGTACGAATAATTAAAACATTAAAGATATGTATGTTATCAGCTAAAGATGTGACGGATACCACAATAACAGTTATAAAAAATATTAATAAAAATCCAAAACCATTGGATTTAATCATTTTGATTTTAATATATTCTGGGACAATGAAGCAAAAAAATGCAGAAGCTTTGTTGAAACAAAATATACGATGCGGGTTTTACAGGATAAGTCTGCTTCATACGCTTTACAATGATTGTAAAGAGGTTTGTATGTTTTGTATACAAAAAAAATTTGTAATTTATCCTTATTTGACAAAAATTACAATTTTATATATACAAGTAGATAAGCTTGATCAGAGAGGGAAATACCATATATATATATATATATATATGTATATATATATATATATATATATATATATATTAGGTGTAGTAAAAAGAAATCCTTATTTTTCCATTCAATTCATATAAAAATAATGGATTTCTTTTTACTACACCTAATATATACAATACTATATATATATATATATACGATGTTATAGTATATGTTATATATGATATTGCATTGTATTTCATATGCATCTTTCTAGGTTGTTCGTGAATTACAGATACCAATGTTACAATTAGCGAGTAAACTATTAAAATCCGAAGAACGTGTGTTTATTATTTTTGCAATAGAATGGTTCCGATTACAGTTTCTCAGTCAAAAAGAAACATCGTTTAAGCAACGTGAGATAATAAAAAATATCATTCTTCTCATGGGTAATAATGATCAAACTGTGAAACATGCACTGACTGTACTTTGCAAAATGGCAGAGAATACAATAGAAAGAGATTGTTTAGTATCACATTGTAATCATTTGAGAATTTTATTAGAAAAAGTCGATTGCTTTGGACTAGAAGAAGTTGGCACTTTGAGTGATTTGTTGCATGGATTATGTCTAACTGATAATTCTACTTCAGAATCTTTACGAGATGACTTGTTTATATTGTTGCAAAAACAGTTATCTATTGCGAAACCAGTGTAAGCCAAGTATAAAATTAATTAGAATAATATTTTTAAAGTTTTTATAATGTACATATTGGATTACACATTTCAGTACAAAATGTAAAGGTGTTATGGGAGCAGTAATGGCAATAAAACATTTAGCAGGAAAAGCTGAAACATGCGATCAAGCTCTGAAGTTATTTAGTACGTTTATTTTATGCAATTTAAAAAATTGTGTATACATGCGCACACACGCAGTATATAAATCGCAGTATATAAATCTCAAAAATGGATTCATGATAAAGTTTAATGTTCTTTGAATATTTCTTTCATGAATATTTCTTTCATAAATTGTTATGTAACAATTAATATAGTAATGAAAAATTTATTAACTTTTAATAGAAATGTTTTATATAGATAAGGTAATGAAAAACGTAAAAAGTTGTTATAAATCGCAGTCTTTGTTCTATGATCAACTAACACAAGTAATTGAACAAACTGAACATATCAATATTGTTTTCATCGAAAAGATAAACAGCTACATTGAAAATGAGTTTGTTAATACATATATGACAGATAAAGTACAAACCAGGTAAATACGTTATGCAATATTATATACTATATACATTATATAAAGTATATGTGTACAGTGTGGACCATTTAATTTATTCAGCCAATTTAAAGATTTCCTCAAAATCTTTAAATTTAAAACAAAAATGTTCAAAGATTGTTCAGTTAGTAGGGAAAAAAGATGCTAATCTTAGTTAATTAATCATGTGATAATTGTAATGATATTTAATTATAAAATATAAAAAAGAAACACAGGTCTAAATAAATATACATAATTTTTTATCAGGGAAGCTCTAGTACCTAAATTTGGACTAAATAATGCAGAAAATGAGCAATTTGCACTCCAAAACTGCATATTAAATTTTGGAAATAAAAGAAATGGTCCAATTGCGTCCATACTATTTCGACTTCTTAAGACGTGTTGTATGAGACTTAGTGAACATGGAGATTTAGAGGATATAGACGCTCTTTTGGGGTGCGAAATGTTAATGCCAGAAAATTTTGATGTACCAGAATGTTCAACATTAGATCTTATTGTATGTGGTATTAATTGGTAAGTATTTAATTAAATCTTTTTTTATGTTGCAATAATATGCACATAATTTCTATGTATCTATTTTTTAAGTTCAGCTAAGATTGTAAATAACTGTAAGGGAAATGTTACAGGTTTAGAGAAATAATTTCAGGCTTTGTCACGCAAACTGATCCTTTACTGCAAGGACAAGTATTAAAACGTTTAGATACTTTAATATATTTGCAAAGTGAATTTAATATGTTGCTACCATTATGTGACATTAAATATCAACCACCACCATGTTATTTTCATTATTATCCATTGCCGCCGTTTGTAAAAATTGAAAAGAAAATTAGTAAAAAAGGAAAGAAACCTACAAAAGAAAAGAAAATAAACACTTTTGTGACGATGAAGGATGAAGAGGAGATAGATTCTATATTGTATTCTAAAAATCCAGCATATTTCAGAAAATTTGACGCAAAGGTATCAAAAATAGTTTGTAACTTATATAAGAGACACTTCTATTTTTAATAAATCTCAAGTATGCAGAAAAAATCCAAATAATGAAAATTTTTATGGAATTTATAAGTGATTATTGTTGTATTATATTATCAGAAATAGAATAACAACAATAAACTCGATACAAGTAATTGAGATTTTACTGAAAAAGACCCAAAACAAAAAATTAAAACGTTTATATTTTCTTCATCTATTTATTCTTTAAAGCAATAAAAACTTGTATATTGCTTTCTAGTGTTTGCTCGTATTGATATTTTTATTACATATATATTCGATTTGCAATTAGAAAGATATCTAAGTGAGATACATAATTTTTAAATTATTATTACGAATACTGATCATATTTGAAAATATTATGTAATGATATTTAGATAGCCTGCCTTTTGGATATTAAAATAGACATGCAGACATCGCAATCTGAGACACAAGGCATATCCATGAAACAAATATGTTTTATTTTAAAAGAACTTTTGGCAATATTCGAAAGTGAACCTTCTGAGAACTTTGTGAAAGATTTAATATACTTATTACCAAATATTTGCTCAAAATTGAACGATGTTGTCAGCAAATTAAGACAAGATGACAATTATAATTTTCGAAAAGGTGCAAAATTATTATTGCGCCTCCTCACCAGTATTTTTAATTGGAAAGGATTTTCGAGTGTAACATACAATACATTATTACGCGGTTCGTTATTATTGTTGACTAATTACAAGAATTAAGTATCTAATATATAGATATATATTACTCATATTTTATTGATTTTTCAGAGGGATTACGTAGTTTAGCTAAACAAGTCAATGAAGAAAATACTTCATTGCGATCTTGTAAGGAACTTGTTGCAGAATCATACAAATATTTTGAATCGTTAACGGATATTGCTACCGAAATAGCATTAGCTGCTGCTCTTGTCAATATGTGCCAATCATTAATGAAACATTCTGAGACTTATATCCAAGAACATAAGAGTAAACATGGTAAATGGTATAAGTATTTGATAAATGTTGAAATTTTACAAATTTTTTCATTATATTATGGATTTCAGCAAAATTAGCACATGGATTTCTTTGCTTGGAATGGCCCGAAGACAAGCATACTGGTTCTCAATATAAGTTATTTGTTATTCAGTTATTAAATAATTGGATAGATAATGAACCGTCGCCATTAGATACAGTAACATCAGTTTTAGAATGGTTACCAGATGAAGTCAGCAATTTTGAAAATATTCAAAGCTCTTTGACAAGAATACCTTCTGTGAAAAGAAATATTTTTAATTTGTTATATAAAAAATTATTTGATGGTTTAATTAAAGGTATAAACATATCATTATTAGCGGTCAACTCGTAAGTATTATTTTATTTCTTCAAAATGTAGAAGTCAAATTCATTTAAAAAAATGTTCAACGAATTTTATACTATTATTATATCATTATTGTTTTATATTATTTTTAAGGATTTATTAATATGAATACACATATAAGTTCTTTTAAAATTTGTTGAGCAAATCTTTTGTTTTAGAGATCCCAAAAGAATAAAGATATGGCACAATATTACTTTAAATATTCAAAAACTTGTGCAAATTTGTAAAACTTTGAAAACAAACACTATCATACAACTATTTTTGCGTTACATGCCAATGTTAATAAAACAATTTCTAAATATTGGTATGCCAATATTTGAATATAATCTGAAATATCAAACAGATGATGTAACTAGTATTTTAAAAATGATGCAAAGTAAGGAATAATTATTTTTATTGATAAGAATTAAAACGATATTATATTTTTATGGAATAATTCCATAAAAACATAATATCGTTTTAATAGATTATTTGATAAATTTAGAATCAATGTTTCCTTATTGTCATGTAAACAAAAATTTATTGTTATAAAGAAATTTGCCCATCTTTATATGAATTCTGAGTTCCTTCAGTAAATATCCTGAGTATACAATTTGTTATTAGTCGTAAGAGGCATAAAATAGACAAAGTTTTTTGCTCAAATGAGTTTTGTATTTTTTTATTAAAGTTGTAAGCATCTAAAGTAGCAGATATATTTTAATTGTGATAGCTAATCTATTTATCTAATTCATAAAAAACTTTTCGTTTTCAATTTTGTAGTTATAAAAAATTATTATCTGAATATTTTTGTTGAAATAATTGTTTCTAAATTTATCAAAAAAATCTTTTAGTTGAAATCTCAAATTATAAAACATTCTACAATAGAAAATCTCCTGGCTGCATTTGGTCGCTCATACGCTGTAAGTTTCATTCTATTTTTTTCTACATGTGTATGATAAAGATAGAATGAAATTTACAGTGCGTGAGCATTCAAATCGATCGCAGCTCCTAATAACAGAAAATAAGTAAAAAGATTAGTTTTCTAATTTATTCATACATGTCATGTTTAGGTGGTACACGATACTTACATGCCATATGTTGCGACTGCACAGAAAAAAGGAATTTACTATTGTTTAAATATGTGCCTACAGCAAAATCTACATTAGAGAAATTAGTTTATAGTGTCAAAGGAATGTTGGTCCTTAATGATAGTGCAGCAGCATTTTGGATGGGAAATCTTGTCAATAAGAATTTAGACGGCCAGGAAATTTTTTCGCAGGTTTTTATCATTTTAGATTTTAATTTCTTTTGTTTTGTATTGTGAATGAAATAAAACTTATTAATAAAAATGAATTTATTATTTTTCTAGACATCATCAGAGGAAACTACTTTACTAGACATGAATACAAATTCGGAAGAATTAATAAATGCATCATCTGAAATTTTTGACTCCGATTTAGACGAAAATTTAGAAGAAATAGAAAATGATGATGTTGATGACTTGTAATCGTATGAGAAAGAATATAATATTCTGTGATTTAATTAGAAATCAGAAATAATATGTTATTAAAATATTGCGTTATATTATAGCATACTAAATTTTTTTTTATTAAAAAGACGCATGTTCGAAAAGATCTGTTTTTGTTGTGTTCGTGAAAGATAAAATCAATATTATTCATTTCTTGTAATTTTAAAAATGAGAATTCCGAGTGCTTAAAATTACATAACAAGAATACATAAAAAATTGAATTCAAAAATGAAAAAACGCATGGCGTCGCATTGCGGCGGACATAGTCTTCTTCTTGTTTCTTCTTTTTCTATTAATAGCTAAAAACCTTGCTCTGGAGCTAACGCCCCACCATCCTCCTCTTAACAGAGTTTATATAAACGGAATCCTCCGGAGGAGTGGTTCAGTATCAGTGCGCTCCTCGCCTTGATGAAGTGAACAGCAAGGTTCACGAAACGTTGGTGTTATAAACTTTATTTCTTATTAATTTTTTAACAAACAACGAGCGCTTGCTAAAACTGTTAAAAGTTACTGTTAAAAATCATGATCTTGATAACATATGTTAAGATCAAAGTGATCGGGTTATCCCCTAAAGTGCATATTACTTTAATTTTATTATTATTAATTCTGTCCGGTTTTATCTGTTTAAATTTTGATTCCAAAGAAAAATATCCGGTAAACTTTTAATATGGCAATTCTAGCAAGTTGAAGAGATAAATGAAATTTAATTTTATCTATAAAAACTCTCGAAATATAATGTCGAAAAAGACGAAAGAAATTTGATGAAATTTCATCAATGTTCAAGGGAAAGATATTTATATTCGTAACTTCGCTGTGTGTGTGTGTGTGTGTGTGTGTGTGTGTGTGTGTGTGTGTGAGAGAGAGAGAGAGAGAAACAGAAAATATCTATTTGCATGTACATATACATATAAATGTATGCTGTCACGATGTTGGCAAGTTTTCATTGTACACTGAGACACTATCTTTATCGCATATGTTTACGTTTCTTGCAAGATTTTATCGGGATCTATACTTAGTATTAAATCGACCTTGTCCATATTGCATCCCGCTGCTGACACTTTAAATTATCGAGAACTTCCATTCGATCTGGGATATTACTTGACAGACAGATCAGTCTCTTATAAGTAAATAATGGAATAAAAACCTCGAAGAAAGTTTTATTTAGTGTCCATACGATCTTTTTCACGTTAAATCATCCTCAGATGATATGTTTTCCATTCAACAATAACGCAAATACATTGCAAAAATTTACTTCGAGAAAGAGCAGTTTAGTGTAGAAATAAAAAACAGACCTAATATATCTAATTAGAACTCATTCATTTTAATTTCTCTCTCTCTCTCTCTCTCTCTCTCTCTCTCTCTCTTCGGGATTGAAAAATAAAAATAAACGATTATTGGTTGTTTCGTTCACTTTCTTTCTCTACAGAAATATTAAATTTTTAATCTGATGAAGTATTAATGCTACCATTTATTACACGCAGTTGCGCATCTGTATATTTGTCGAGCAAACACATCATACGCAAAAAGAATGGTTTTGCTATATAATACGTAAAAAGAATTATGTTTGACCATCTAAATAATTATATTGGACGCTCAAGTCCGTTACTAAAATGTCAAAATATTTTACAGCATTATTATGCTTGAGGGTCTTACATAATTATTCTGATAGTCCAATAATTATTTTCAGATCTTTATCTAATCTAATTATTACTTAATTTTTATGTACTTCAGCAGAACCATTCTTTTCGATGAAAATCATTTGAAATGATCGATATGCAATGAATCCAACTAAAGCTAATTATTCATGAAAAGTTCGATTTATGTACTCAATAAGTCGAATATTCCGGAACAGTAAAAAAATTTTTACAGAATGTTCGAATATTAATGAATTTATAAAATATTGTATGAATACTTCTTATATATATATTTATATATATATATATTCTTATATATATATATCGAAAATCACTCATTCACGAGCAGTACGAATCATATGGAAAAAAACGCAACATTTCGTGAAATATGACTCTAACATTTGAGTCAAGGTAGAAATAAACGAATTTTGTACTTTTAATACTATAATTTCGTTTAAAAATTAATTCAAAGATCCGGACATGGAATTTCTCTGAAAATTACAATTTTGCAGAAAATATATGAAACATCTTTTGAATATGTAACAATGTGAGTGGAATATTTGATGACTATTTGAATGTTACTCTTACATTTTGAAAATATTTCGGAATATTCTTAGAATATCATTTAGAGATTTTAGGAATATTTCAGGAATATTTAACGTTAGCTGGGAAAGAACACAAGCGGGAACAAATAATGTTCACGAAAAAATCACGAGAATATTCTTATATTCGAATAACAAATCGCGAGCATTACACACCGACAAATTGCACGAGGAGGGAAAAGAGATGTGTACAAAATGCAATTATCACAAACGCAGACTGCATATTTGGATACAAAAATATAGGGACTGATAATCAGCGTTGTAACTTTACGCAAAATAGTCTCTTATAATTAGACGTTAATATAGCGCGAGAAACGAAATTTTGTCACGGCTACTGAAGGATCTCGGATCCTCTTTTTTTTCTTGTAAAAGATGCGAGATGTACGCAACAAAAGTCACTCATTCCTATCCCACTAGCTTTTCCCACTAGCCTCTCTTAAACTTGCATCAGACTACACATTGAAGATTGTAAAATTGAAGGATAGAATTTCAATTAGATAATTTTAATTTTAATCCGTTTTGATTGAAATCTAATTTCAAATTTCCAATTTTTAATCTCTAATGCGTAATCTGATACGAATTGTAGAGAATTATATCAGAGAACAACATCGTGTTCCGTACGATTGCGGGCAAGAATAAGCGAATGGAGTAGATGAATATGGAATATGCAACAAGAGGAAACAAGATAACGAAACGCTGTGTGATTCGTGAAAAGAAAAACGCATTTTTCTGTACATTTATACGCGCTTCATAAAAAAGACACGGCCAACTCACATATATGGCTGGAGACTTTTCCCCATCTACCCTTCTTCCTTCAACATTGCATTCCTTGTTATTAACATCTCTCCTATTGTTCTCACACATTTACGCGAATTATCCTCATTTTATTTATTCATTCCGCTAATGCACTTTGTGTCTCTCGTCCGTCTCACTGTGTGATGTATTCCATATCAACGAAACTTTAGAAAAACAGAGTTTTGTGTGATTGACGGGCTTAAAACGACAAAACTAAGTGATGGCACGGCACAGCGAATCGGTCTTCCTTGTTCGAGCGAGGCTTCTTCTAAGAAGAATTTTTCCTCTTTCTTCTTCATCTTCTTTCTGCCCTTGCTCTTTCTTTACCTGAGGCAACGCAGCCACTTGGGCAGCATGGCTGCGCATCTCAAATAATCTCAAATGGAGCCACTACTATCTCCGGGAAATACCATCATGTTCTCAGCTCCATACGACGGTGTCGGTGAACTCCTCGCGTCCAGGGATGCCCTACTTGCAGAACTGAAACTGCTGGAGCTCAGATCTTCGTAACTGGCCACCGATTGGCTACCACCTGAAAAAAATACAAACATTCATTGACGAGGTCGGCGGAAAGCGGATTCCTCGTGCACGAAACTTGTAGCGCTTCTAAGGGAAAATCGTGCTGCGCACAATAAAGATACTTATACAGTTTATTAGCCAATCATCAGCTTACGTCATTGGCCTTAAGGACAAATCTCGATTTTTGTAAGACAGATTGTTCTGTATGTAGTGTGCCAATCAATCTTGGAAGCTGTACATTAATTCTTATTGAGTTAAATTAATGAAAGATAAGATAATCGAAAAATAAATTGCATATTTGCATCGAAGGAAAAAGAAGAAATAATTAAATCAAGATTCGAAAACCGAATATCATTTATTTGTAGCCGAACTCTTAAGTCGCTTTATCTCGTCGCCTATCGAATGTTAGTAAATTTTTCCTTGAGACCGATGACATATATATATATATATATATATATATATATATAAATTCTTTATTTTCTTGATCTGTATTCACG
>Ga0157364_1004084_pt1 | contig 14447 bp, 11 predicted proteins | sample AttsexASBM2_FD_111476 | JGI IMG/M metagenome (GOLD analysis project Ga0157364, IMG submission 111476) | Fungus gardens microbial communities from leaf cutter ant in Ribeirão Preto, State of São Paulo, Brazil - Atta sexdens ASBM2 | ecosystem: Host-associated > Fungi > Mycelium > Unclassified ... | reverse complement strand
CACACACACACACACACACACACACAATTCTTTATTAATTTTCTGCAAGTGAATTTTGATATTTGTCTCCATTCTTCCATAATCAACAATTTATAAGTCTTGTTTCAGCTACTAGTATGTCATTAATACAATTATGCAATAAATTAAAAAAAATATGTATCTTAACTAATTTCAAGATAGAATATATATATATATATATATTATCGTATTTATTTTAATCTATGTACTAAGAATTATGTACTAAAGAATTATGATTTGTAAAAGTGCTAATAATTTTAGACATAGCTGTACTATATTACTGCTTTTAAATATTTTGTATAAAGTAACTTTAATATTCACTAATAAAACTCTAGTGCAGTGCAAGTAACTGAATTCATCATTAAATGAACATAATTTATATTAGCTAAGATATGGAATAAATTGTAGTTTATATATTATACCTTTAATACAAGACAGAGATAAAAGACAATGGTAGCAGTGCAAATACTAGACAGACTGTCAATGTTTCGAAGCAATCCCAAGGGTAAAACTATGAAGAGTCCAGTGAAAATTAGCAAACTAGTGCGAATGTCCGCTGGATTCTTGCTCATCATCTTGCAGATTATCTGCGGCCCCAGATCGCCAACAACGACAAAATAGGCAATGCAAGTACCTAGCATAAAACCAATAATAAATAATTCTGCCAGAAACTTTCCCATGTGGCCAAACGCGTGGAAGGCGAGTAGCTCAAAGTTGCGTCTTCTCGATATCACAGCTGATTTGACGAGGAAATAACAGGCCAATCGAGACAAAGTACTGCATAGAAGCAGCACCAGAACAGCCAGTAATATACCACATTGCTTAAAGCAAAAGGGCATCGCCAGAACGCTCACACCTATGATGCTATTAGCGAGAGTCATCACATGCGACATTTGGGAAATCATTTTGAGGATCATTTGGAAAATCTGGCCTGACTGTTATCTGTGTTATGATTTTTCCTTATCTGGCGCAGTGCGACAGGTCTCTTTGAGTTTCACATCTCATTGAACCTCTATAATCAGAAATGACCTGTTAATGACAAGTTGCTCGATATTAATTCTCTGGAGCTGATGTGAAAACATGATGCTTTTCAATAAGCGACATGATGTAACATAGATCATTTCATCTTTGTATACAGTGTAAAGAATGTTATGATTTATTGTAGGTCAGAAATATAGATAACAGAGTAGTTCCATTTAATGAAACAAATCAAATGTTGTTCTATTTTTCTTAGCATCACATTCTTATGAATCACAAAGAAGGAAGCTTATGTCGATTTAAAAAAATCAGATGATAAAAATTCATATGTATAAATAAAGATAAATACTTTAACAAGAATAATAATCCAAATTTATAACTGTAACAAAGAATGACAAAGAGATAATTGTATAGATTCAATGGATGTCAACTCTGGAAAGATCTAGGATTTAATTGAGTGAATCCAATAGATCCACGTCAGCTCCACAACGTTACCAAAACAAATGTCTTACTAATAGAAAACATTGTTGTTTTTCAGCGTGCAAAATGAATTTCACATGCGAGTAACTGCGCGGCATTAATCAGTTTTCCTTCCAATTCCAATGTGGATGACGAGGTTAAACTTGGTCGATACAGTTGTTACACATGAAGGATTATTTTGCGCTAGTCGCGCAAAAATCCTATTCATTTTTCTGCTATTACATTATACGTCACACATTAGTGACAAACCGGATTTAACGACAGAGAAATTAAGATGCCGATTTCTTAGAATTATCAGTAGAACCATTAGAACCATTAGATACCACCACCTTGGATGCATTGGATGTCGTCATTCGATTTCAACATGAAATTATACGCACACAGAACATATACTAAGGATACGTACAACACGCACATGACTCGCATATGAGAATAATTATTTATTAGGAAATATATTTAATCCTGAAATGTTATTTTTTTATATTAATATTATTCTGGATGAAAGTTCATACCACATAATTGAGAATCTTTTTACATTTTTTCTACTTTATAGGAGGGAGAAATTGTTATAACTAAATCAACACTATTTTAATGAACTATGTTACACATATTAAAATATTATTTTAAGCTATCAATATTTTAATAATAAAAACTGCACTTAAAAAGAGCACTTGGATAAAGGTTCACTCACAATAACATTTCAGTGTTAATTATATAAAACAGATTAATTTATGTTCATAATTATTCTTGAAAATTTGATAAAAAGAATTTTTGTTTCATAATATTTTTAAGAATTGTTATATTTTAAATTTACGAAAATTTCTGAAGAAAATATATTTAAAATTTTTTCAGATTTTAAAAACTTTCTTCAAAAATTTAAAATAAAAAATCTTACAATATTTCAGAATTTACATATACATATATATATATATATATATATATATATATATATATATATGAAGAATTTTTCAGAAAAGATGTAGACTTTCTCACTTCTGAAATATTAAATAAATAAATTCGAATTTAAATAAAAAAATCTGAGAAATTTTCTAAAAAAATCATGTTATATAGAAGTTATAGAAGAAATTTCAAAAAAATTGAATTGAAAATGTATGAAAAATTCTAACAAAAATTTTCATCAGGGAAAAGTTTATAGTTAATAGAGTTAATAGACCTTTAGGCGTCTTAGAGTTCCTTATCGTACCTTCTTTCTAGGTCTTTCCAAGAACATTCAAGTCTCAAAATTACATATATAGATTTCTTTATTTTTTATTATAAATATTTAAAAACGTCCATATAATACTCTTATGCGTGGACATAATATCTAATACTTGATCTATATCTCGAATTGACTTACACGAGACATAACGCCATTATCTTTTTGAATTTGCCTTTATATATATATATATGTAATGTGATGTCAAGCAATCGCATATTACAGATTATTATAAGTAAAATCAGTCGCTAATCTAACCGATCGAATACTATAATTTCGCAAAAAAAAAAGAGGATAAATTTTATGTATATACAATTGTATTGCTCTTGCACAAAAATCTGGAAATATGTAAGAATGTAGTTTGATGAGAGACAGAATTTATAATAACTTTACTGTTGTACCAAGATCGATCATAGATTCGATCTTTGAAATAACATCGCGATCTTCAATTCTTGTAGAGATCAATCCGGATGTCATGGAATAATTTGTATATTTTTTATATATTTATATATAAATTAAGTTAGATCTTGCCTAGTATACATTTAAGATACTACAATTACAATTGAAATTGATTACATAATTCCTTAACTGCCCTAGCTTCACCGCACTTTCTTTCCGATCTCATTTTGTTTTTCGTTTGTGTATACATTACTCAAAAATATAAGAAATATATTCTACATTCCTTTCTTAGAGTCGTATTCATATTCGTGATTCAACCTGAGATCTGATTTGAGCTAGGTTTAAATCAGTCTTCGAAAAACGCTTTTCAAACGCGTTTCATAAATCCAATTGGCTTAAACTTTGGTTCAAATCTAGCTCGCCTAAAATGAAGATCAATCGTACTCGATCTACAACTATGAATACGAGCTTAGATACCTCTCTAGTTTATTTAGTCTCAGAATATGAGAATTAATTTGCGACACAAGTTCTTCCTAGGAAATCTAATGAAATAGACATAAACTTTTAATTCTATTAAGTTACAAATATTTCTTATATTTTTCGCGCTTTCTCAAATGTGTAACAAGTTAACAATATTCACTACAATTCATCAAATAAAACTAGAGAGGTAGCCAAAGGAATATTCACGAATTTTTCGAGTAATGTAAGACGTATTTTACAATTTTATAAAGAACATCATTATGATTACAATATTGTTATTGCATGCAAGGATTAATATCCTTCAAGGTTTATTTGTGTATTATGTACAAGAATAGGAAGCAAACAAACTTATCAACGCATAATTTTTAAAAACAGTTGATTAAGAAATAGTTTTATCCCTTTCTCAATAAATTGTGTAGGATGGTCTCTATCGAGACATTAATCAATTAATTGTGAATGGATAAGATGTACGAAATTATATTAATCACGCTAACAAAATGCATGTACGTTTGGTTGCATTCAGGCTGTATAATGTAATCTTGTTGATATTCTAAATCGATCGTCAATATTTTATGATCCAATCATGAAATATCTCTGTATTTCTGTAAATTTTTTGGAGTATTTATAAAATCTTGAAAGTCGCGATCTATTCATGATCTCTTGTAGAAAAATTAAGTTATAAGTAGAAGTAATATGCTATAACGATTATATATAAAAAGAATCGTGGTCAAATTATAAAATTTTGACGAATCGATCAAAATGCTGTCTTGCTTATATTTTTAATCATCTTTGTGCGGTAATTCCAAATCACCTTCCAAAAAAACATTTCAGAACACTCAGAGATACACTTCGGAAACTCTTAACGGTCTATGATTAAAATTGCAGGATGCAGGATATATATTATAAGCTATGTACACGCTCATACGTGTCAATTTCAATGAGAATGACGTTTCAGGAATGAATCCAATATTTCTAGACGTCTAAACATTTTCAAGATTTTTGATAAAAACATAATGATCTCGTATTGTAGGGCGCGCGCGAGGTAGAGGCAGCAGATAACACATTCATGCATGGTATGCTGCCATTATTTAAGTTATTTAAACTTATTTATTACTTAATTTAAATAAGAGTTTCTCCATTTTCTCAGATGCTCCGGGGCAATTATCTATCAGGGATTCGCCCCGCCGTCTTTCTTAGTCTCCTCATTCGTGGGATTTACTTTATCGTCCTTCTCATTTTCTAAATAAAAAAATTCAAATAATTATTATATTTTTCCCCTAACATTAACTGAAAATGTAATACAAAAAGAAATGCTTATATTTACGATTTAATACCTTTTGATTCTGCCTTTGTATCTTCATCTTTCTTTAAGTCGGTATCCATGGCCTCTTGACCTTTTTCCAAACGGGGTCGCTTCCTAGATCCCTAGATTAACATGAGAATAAAATAAGAATATTTTTACATCCGTATTTTTCTAAATCTGTAGAATTATGCATTATCAGAGCCAACGAAATAATCTTTCATATGTATGACGTGGTCAATGTACGGGGGGATTTAGTTAAAGTTAAATTTAAAAAAAATAATAAATTTTTTATATATTATATATATAATAATAAATAAAAAGTAAATAAAGTACACATATGTATTTGGTTTCTTTCAATTATTTATTTATTGCAAATGGAACTCATCGAATATTATTTTTTTATTTATGAATTTATTTATAAGTTCTTCTAAATCTATCATTTCAATTTCTCCTCTTCCTTAAAAAAATTAATTATGGTTGTTCAAACTATTTCGAAGCATTGTATTCACGTATACGTCTGTCTCTACATCAAATGTGGTCCTTGTCATATTTGAGTGATCGTCCAGAGAAAAGGAGATTCCACCAAGATCCAATCAGAGCGCGCAGCATTGTTCATTGAGATATCGTCAATAAAAAAAAATCCAATAAATTACTTATTAAAAATTTAGCTTAGATGTAGCTCAATGTATGTGGAAATTCAACACATGCCAAATTCACATGTGTAGAGTGAATGAACTCACCACTCCACACACAGATCGCTGGCTCTGTGCATTATAACCATTACGTTTTAATAGAATAAAGATGATACCTTGTACGATCTATTATCTCTTCGCCCGCCTTCGCCTTCGTCTTCACTATCACTATATTCGTTTTCATGTTGCATTCTTTTATCTAGGTCGCGTTGGGGCAATCTATCGTCTGGATTTGTCTTTTCTTCAGCTTCCGAATCCTCAATAACCGCACCATCCTCTGGTATTGCCTGAACTTGTACGCCAGGCGCGTGAGGTAGCATTCTTAAATTTTCAAACAACCTCGTTCTATAAATAAATGCAATGATGAATTAACTTGTTATAATATCCATATCAAACTAAACATAGTATTGCGAGAATGCTTACTTTATTTTGTCTAGATATTCAGGAGTATTTTGATTCGCCATGTTCGATGGACTAATATGTAATTTGAAGTCTGGGCCAAAATATTCAAAATAATCATTATACGGAAGCTCATTAGCGATCTCGCAACCGAGAGCAACTGATGTTTCGTACGTCCAACATCTGGACACATTTCTGATGGTGTAACCACCACCTCCAACCATCAAGAAAGGCAAATTATATTTTTTCACAAACTCCACGCATTTACCGTGGCCTCTTACAGTTAAATTAAAACATCCCAGTCGATCGCCTACAATTAGTATTTATATGAAAAATTTTATAATTTCATTGTGATAATAACTACTAGTAAGTTTTATAAATTCATTGTGATAATTTTTAAAGTCTTACCAGTCAATGAATCAGCTCCACATTGTAGAACAACAGCAGAGGGTTGAAATGTCTCCATCACTTTTGAAATGATAGGGACAAAGATCGATTCGTAACTATCGTCGTCCATGCCATCTCTCAAAGGTATATTAACCGCATAATATTTTCCCTGTTAATAATAAGAAATAACCGTGTACATTTAATGATTTATTATTTTAGATGTATTGTGTGAATAAAAAAGTAATTTTTTTTACCTTGCCTGCCCCAATATCACGAAGATCTCCTGTTCCAGGAAAATATTCGCCATACTTATGGAATGAAACAGTCATTACTCTATCCGTTGTATAAAAAGCTTCTTCTACGCCATCGCCATGATGAACATCAATATCGATATACAAAACTCTCTGATGATACTTCAGCAATTCCAATATTCCAAGCACAATGTCATTTACATAACAAAAGCCGGAAGCTTCGCTCTTTTTTGCGTGATGTAAACCGCCGCCCCAATTAATGCAAATTTCAGAAGCTTGCTTATTAAGCTTTACAGCAGCGGCTACAGATCCGCCGGCTGATAATTGACAAAATTCATACAAACCATCAAAAACGGGGCAGTCTTCTCCCACATTAACTAATGCAGAAAGAAAGAAATGCAATAAATGCTTTCGAATTCAGTATTAATAATTATAATTTATTCAATAATGATATCTTACATCGTTGCATTTGCTTGTTATACTCCGACATATTATCTGGCCTTATAGACCTCAGAAATCTAATATACTCGTCACTATGAAATTTCGTCATCTCATCTGCTGTGGCTTTATGAGGTCGCTAAAACAACAACAAAGTATAGTTAAATTATGATACTTCATTCAACATAATAAAATATATACAGTGATTGTCAAAAATTTCCAATCAACATAATTTTATGATAATTTGTCGCTTGTTTTTCAGTTTATTATAAATTAATAAAATTCTTGTATCATTTTGTAATTAACTTAAGAACATATTTTAAATATTAAAATATATTAAATACTTATATACTAGATCTTTATTTGTTTCTTTATCTGAGAAATACAATAAAATTACTCATTGGCTGGAAACTTTTGACGAACACTCTAACTGTGCTTTTTGTAAAAATCTAAAAACGAGCACTTACATATATTTCCATCTTCCTGTAAAGTCCATAGTTCAAAAGTAAATTATGCGTCATCCTTATACGATGCGGCTTCATAGGATGTCCTTGGCCATAATAGTAATTTCCAATATCACCTAGACATATTAAAGAATCGTGCATAAATGGACTAATGTGATATTCAAGACATGAAATATTCTGTTATAAGATATTATTTTAAAAGATGAACTGTGCAAAAATTTCAACTATTAATAAGGCTATTATTGTCTATTTTTTATAATTAAACTAGAATAGAACTAGTATAAAGTGTAAAATTTTTATAAACTTGTAGAACTAAAGAGAAAATATAGGTGAAATGTGTTTGATATTTGGCTAAAGCGAGAAAGAAAATTCTAATATATAACGTAGAGTCTACTGCAATAAAAAAAAATAAATTCATCAAGCAATGCAAGTTGGCTGACGAGCTACGATGTGTCGGAGCACACCTGAGAGTCTCTCGCGTTAACCTCACAAAAACAGTATCAGTTGTCGCACCGTTCGCCGAAATATCATTTTCAGAGGGAAATCTCTTCGGTAAGCGTGAATTACATACGAGAAATGATTTCTTGCAGTTCGTATTAGTCAATAATCACATAAAATCACACTATGTTTCTCATAACCTAATCTACTATTATCCGAGGTTCAAACTACTAATTTCGCTTTTTTTGTGACAAAACCCTTATCTCGCGACTAAGAAGAGTTACAGTTCGAAGCATAATTATCGCCACATATGGTAATATACATTAAAAAATTCGTGACTTGTAGAATGTCCAAGTTTTATTGTATGATCCAATTCCTACAAAAGATTAGGCATTATATCGAATCAAATTCTTCAATTATCAGCCGCAGTTGTCAGGGGTAGATTATAAACTTGTTATTTGTAGTAGGAGATATATTGATTCGATAACGTCAAAAGTGCTTAAGTATACGGTGACTGTACATATATATAGCAATGGCCGACACTCTTGCCCAAGCTTGCCTACGATCGTACGTAGCCGCGGCTGAGAATCTGTCGTCTTAACGTTACAAAAATCGTATTATCTACTTCGGAAAGCATGAAAATTATGATATAACACGCTACGAAGGTCGTGCTTCGATAGATTTGTTGCTGATAAGTCGTGAATGGGACAAAACGTTAACGGATACCGAATTAGACACAGTGAAATAGAGGCGGTAAGCGCGAACGGCGCAAACACATTTTACAAGCTTCCCCCCACGCGTGTATGTGTGCATGCGGTGTTTTTCGCGGGATCACAAAGTGCGGTGGATTTTCTTCGGTAACTTACTGTCATAATAGTAGCAGACACGTTTCCTGCTATGCGGCTGCATAGACATTTTTACTGGATCCATTTCGATGAAATTGACAAAATGCTCGGGCACGGAATTAAATGAGGACCGCGGAGTGTCGCTGCTCTCACCACAGACACAGCGTCGCTACAACGATTGCGTGCGCATGCGTCGGAATACTCGTCGTATACGAGTTACAAGCTTAGCACAAAGATAGCGCTGCGGCGCGATGCTACATCTCTTCCATAGACGTCGCGCTAACAAGATTGGAAATCAACAGTCGATTGTGTATCTTGAATGAATTGAAAATTACAAAGTGAATAAATTTACTAGGTGCATGGCCAATGAAATTATAAGTATTCTAAAGAATTTGCTCACTTTTGTAATTTTTATCTTATTTCAAGATAATATATCGAGCTACATTTTACAATTTAATCAATTCTTTGTTCAATTACGTCAATGCATGACGAATATAATTTTTTAAAATTGTTAATTAATAATAGATGCGTTCATATTAACACTCTATTTGTTTAATATTCGATAACATGGATAAAATGATGCTTATAGCGAAAATGAAATGCACATAACATAATTTTGTAGCTTTATATATAGTTCTTTTTTAATTTTGTATTTATTTTTTCTTTATCATCAGACATTATACAGTTATTTCATTGGCAATGAGGATTATAAAGATCATGGTAGAAGGAATTCCATCATCATGAGGAATTCTAGGAGTACAACATATATAAAATGAAGATAAATACAAAAGTAAAAAAGAAATAGCTCAATTACTAGTATTACTAATATTATTTATTATTTTTATTAGTAATGAGTAATAAATCAATAAACTCTTTAGATCATTGATAGATTATACAAAACTATTGCTTCAAATAATTCATTTATTTAAATTAAATGTATTAAATATCTGTAATATAATGTTATATATACACTTTAGATTTTTAGTAGTTAGCGAATTTTCTAACATATTCATAATATATATTAGGTGTAGTAAAAAGAAATCCATTATTTTTCCATTCAATTTCATGCAAAAATAATGGATTTCTTTTTACTACACCTAATATTTTGAATAAAAGTATCATTTTATTCACTCTCTTTTCCAGAAATCAGCGAATGTTAATGCTTGATATTTCATTAAAAATTTACAATCCTCTTAACAATAAAAATGACAAGGCAAAAACAAATTAACTTTTAATACATTAACACAAAATTATTTAAAGACATGAGAAATATAGTACAGAGAATCAAGGATTTTAAAAATGTTATAAAAAAATATATTTAAAAAAAAATACAAATTACATCTCTATACATATAATTATTTACGGTTTTGTCATTATGAGCTCTTCGAATACACTACAGAACTCTTCAGAATAACATCTTCCATTGCGCATCTGATTTTAATAAACGTTCTTTTAAATTCCAAACCACATCCTTTAGATAACCGGAAATCGACTAATATATTTCCATCCATTTCCATAAAATTCACTTTGAAAACTAGAGACATTTTACGTCGATCTACAGTCGATATCGTTACCTGTAAACATACAACATTATCATTCAATATTCTTTTGAATTTATTTCTGTATTATATAATGTCTTACCACGCCAGACTCGTTATTGCGATAAGCGTAATTCTCTTTCTCGCAATATTTTATTAGCCTCTTTACAATTTCTTTGCATTCTGTTTTAACAAAGAATCTAGTCATTCGGCGAACTAATCTTTGAAAGGGGTTTTGCTGCAAGCAGAACATAAAATTATTTAATATTATATAAGAAATATTTTATCAATGTAATGATAAATTAATTCAAAGTCCATTTAGTAAAGATCTTACCTGACTGGGTTGTGTAAATTGTAACTGTGTACCCAATAAAAGATCTTCCACATGAGCGGGTTGAGAAAATGAAAACGTTGGACGTCTGTCCAAATTGAATTGAATTGTATCACTACTTTCTATCCCGGGGAATTCGGGTTGGGACAAACAAACATTTCTTAGATTTTCATCCTCTATTCGATAATTACGTCCGTCTGCTTCGTCACCTGTAAATTATGAATTCTTCATTCTTATCTTATTTTATGTGCAAAATATAATACTTATTAAAATATAAGACTTTGCAAAAAATATAGTCTACTTATCACACTCAACCAATTATTACAATGTTATTCTACATAAAACTCAGTTGAAATTTACATGTGTTATCTTAGAAGTATATGCCAATGCTCTCTGCTTTGGTAATCTAGCTTTATGATACTTAAATTAAACTCATAGAGCTGTATTACCAAAGAAAAGGCAAGAGCTCTGCTGACTACAAAAATCTATGTTGTGCTTTCTAATTCTATTAATTAATATTAATAAAGCACTCACGTAAAAAAGCAATAAGAATTCGTTGTATACAGTATCCACTAAATTAGGTACCGAGTTCCTTTGAGTAATTTTATTAATACTCAGAGTCACTCAGTACCTGACTAAGTAAACACTATCCAGGTGCCTCCAATGTTAATCTTCTAGGGATATTAATTTTAAAAAATGTAGGAACCTATGCTAGATATTGAACTTATTTTTCTAACAGTACGGATCCAAAATGTTTTACCTTTGGCAAAACTCGTGACAAACCACCTATGTTGCTTAATGTCTGATATTTTGTATCTTGCCGATGACGAGTCCATAAGGATTTTTCTTATTAATGATAGCGACGAATTGTCCAGTTTTTTCCACGGTGTAAGAGACATATATTTTCCGTTTTTCCATGCAATATATTCAGGACACTCTGCCAAGGGTTGGTCCCATGGCAGTTCTATATTTCAGATATGGACCAGTTAAAAACTAAGGAATGTAAGTTAAGTATTAGATATTCAATAAATTTCAAATCAAAGGCACATTGACTGAATGTTATGAAATTTCTTTGTAGTTTTCAACCGACAATCACAAGTTTCAATGTGAAGTAAAATTAATAAATTATGCATATATTTATTCATAAGATTAACATGAAGATTATCAAAGACAGATGAAGCAATTTTTTAATATTTCACGTATGCAATTTTACAGGGGGCATTTACCTCCAGCCAACAAAGCCACGAGAATAATTCCACAAGACCATATGTCTGCAGGTTCTGCGTGATACGCTCTTACCAGCACTTCTGGTGCAACGTAAGGCAGAGTACCACATTTCTTTTCCAAAAGACGTTCTTTACCTTGCATACGGTATATCGTTGCTAATCCAAAGTCACTTATCTTTAAATTATCATTATTATCTAAAAGTAAATTCTCTGGTTTGAGATCTCTATGCGCAACTCCGCGACTATGTAGATACTCTACGCCATAAATTAATTGTCTAAAATACTTCTGAGCTCCCCACATCGGCATACCGATATCAGGTTCTGTAATAAAAATGAGTCTTTCATTTTTATAATTTTCTTAAACCATGATTAAAATTAGAAACTGGAATTGAGATTAGATTGGAATTCAATCAATAAAAAGAGAAAATCTCAAACTTGATCAGTTAAATTCCAATCTAATCTCAATTCCAGTTTCTAATTTTAATCATGGTTTAAGATTCTCTGGTTTAATCATGATTTTATGTCCTACTAGATTAAGATTGGATTAGAATTTGACCAATTAAAGCAAAGTTCATTATATTGACTTTCTTCTTTTAATCGTGAAAATTTCAATTCAATCTAATAAGGGCTCTACATATTTCAGTATTATTTTATAGAGTATTATTTTACAATGTATTATTTTACTTCAGTTGTATCTTACCAATTCTATCAAATAGCTCTCCACCTGAGGCATATTCAAGAAATATATATTCCATATTAGACTCGCTACGTTTTCCAAAATATTGTATAATGTTAGAGTTTGATAACATACGATGAATAGCAGTTTCCTTGCGGACGGTTTGTCTCGCGTCCGAATGTTTCTCAATGTCAATCATTTTCATAGCAACAGCTTCGCCTGTAGATTTATTTACAACTAGTTTAACCCTGTAAATAAAAAATATCAAATTATAAAATCCCAACAACGTACTTAAACTATTTTCTATAATTGTTCCACTTTTTCCCAAATATAAAAAAAGAATTTGTTTATAAAAAATTATGAATGGAAATGGTAATGATATATTAACAAAAAAATTCTATATTGGAAACTAACTGATGTCTACTTCTATCAATGTAGATTAGCTTTAATCTTAATTTAATTTATTTTTTACCTTTTTTTAATTTTCTCAAAATTAAGCTAAACAGAAATTAAAATTACTCTCTCAATATAAATTAACTTTAATCGCGGTTTAATTTGTTCTTCATTTTTTTCTAAAGTTTGAAACTAAAAAAAAGGATAAAAATTATAAGTTAAACAAAGATTAAAATTTACCAATGTAGATTAACTTTAATTTTGACTTTTAATTTATTTTTTATCCCGTTCTTAGAATCAGCAAAAGTAAATTACATAAATAGAAATTAAAATTTTAAATTATATTGGTAGAAACGGACACGAGTATTTCAACAATGTGCTCCGAACAATAGGAACAATGGATCTCGAAAATCACGACCAAATATCTGCCATGGGAGAATACAGAAGCGCGAATACAGTTCGCTTAACAAAGGTTTAACAAAGGACGAAAAAAATGAAAAGACGTACTCGCCATAGGCACCCTCGCCCAAGGTATGACCCAGGAACCAGCCGTCCACGAACTCCGTCATTTCGACATGCCTCTGTTCGGACGCGACAGAATATTCTCGATGTCTTATCGCGCGCTCTGCAAGCAGCCAACGTTATTTCAGCATGTTAACGATGACGAAGGGAAAGGGATCCTGGACAATCCCGGAGTCCTGGAGCAGAACGTCCGAACGCGGCTGATTTCGCATTTCGGTGATTCGAGAATACTTACAGATAATTACACGCGAGCCGATCCGGTCGACAATATTTTCAAGCACGTGGTTATGGCGGGTTACATGGAGGAAGCCCGTCGCGCTACTCTCTTTCTCTCTCTGTCTCTTTCTCTTTCAACGAAAGCCGGTACGCGCGAAAAGTATCATTGATATTACGAGTAAATGCGAAACTTACGATGATTATCCGAATGATACGATGAGATAATGCGAGATACGTTTAATGATGGGATCGCGCGAACGAAACGTACAAGATCGCCATCCGATGCAGCTCCTCCGGGGACCCACGAAAATTTACGCGACCACGGATCACGTAAGAGAGAAAAGAAAGAAAGAGGGAGAAGAGAGATGGGAAGTGCGCATGCTCACAATGCATTAAACTTGCTTTAAATAGTTAAGCTCAGTCCTCATACAAATGCTTTTGACACCAAGCGTGATTGGTAGAAAATGATAAAGATAAATTTTGGTTATTCGCCAATCAATGCTCGGTGTAGAGCACCGATGTCTGCATGAGGATTTGGGCTAAAGATACCTTTTCATGTTGAAGCTCAACGTTCATTTTTAGCATTAAAACAAAGGATACGATTAACGCGATGCTGCAAACGCTTTGAAGCGTTTTTTAATTGGTCAGTTTGTAAAATTCTTTCTTCTAATTAGTCCATCAAATGCTTCAAAACATTTGTAGCGAGACTTTGACTATAGTATGTGATAATAAATATCTGCATTCAGAAAAAGTAGCT
>Ga0157364_1004083_pt1 | contig 14448 bp, 6 predicted proteins | sample AttsexASBM2_FD_111476 | JGI IMG/M metagenome (GOLD analysis project Ga0157364, IMG submission 111476) | Fungus gardens microbial communities from leaf cutter ant in Ribeirão Preto, State of São Paulo, Brazil - Atta sexdens ASBM2 | ecosystem: Host-associated > Fungi > Mycelium > Unclassified ... | reverse complement strand
TGTTCTGTAGGATAGCGAATATGAAATCTGATTAGCAGAACTCATGCTTACAATTAGATTCTTGATTTTTGTGTTAAATTCAATCAGAAAATCGATAATTTGTAACAAAAAGTTTCTATGAATGACTATTCGATGCAATTAAGATGCCACATTGGAAAAAAGACTTGGATTATTTATTTACTACCTAAAATCGTAAAATCAGAGGTAATATCAGCGGCGCGATATTCGCGTGCGGCTGTCACATTGGCGCATGTTTATTCACGTGCGGCACGTTCGCCGTCATAAAGACATTAAAATTGTGCACGAAACGACACATGATGCGTTATTAACGGAACACGACATTCGTGGAGTTTATCAAAAACGAACCGGCACGAGACACATCGAGATGAATCGTGTTAAGAATTGAAGCGAAAAGGGAGGCTTAAGAAAGCAGAAAATGCGACTTGCTCTTCAAAGCTTCTTCTCTTTCGAGGATAGTATTCGTAGTCAGCGATCATGTACGATTAACACTGAAATTACACGACCTCCGGGTTGAACGACGACTGGCATACCAGTGTTAAACAAAACCGAGCAACCAAGCTGTCTGATAATTAAGTGTACGAAGCTCACTTGTTGATGAACGCGAATTCGAGCAATCCTACGGATTGATTAGCGAACGTGCGAAGTTCCACGAGCACGGTCGAGTTTTCACGAGGCTTTCCTATCGATTGCTGTAAAGGCGCTTTGGTTCAAATTGGTCCACGCTCTCCTCTCGCCGGATTAGTCTATCCTGTGAAACTCAAGTTTTCGAATTCGATCAACAGCGCAAAGAATTATGGTGAAAGAAAACTTCCATCATGGCGAGGATCTGGTTAATCTTACGATAACTTCATATGCTATAATTGCATATACACATGTAATTATTGCTGATGGCATTAATATAATTTAATTTGCTTCACTGTAAGTAAAGTACAATATTATTGTTATTTGAAGGAGAAGAGTATGAAATGTTGTATGTAAATTAGTATTTAAATTATAGTCTCTTGAAGTGAAATCACAGCTTGTAGATTCCTTGCTCGTAATATGTTGTTAACTTGACTCAATGATAATCGAGGAAATAAATTAAACACTGTATTATTTATATAAAACAAATATTTTTCAACTCGTGAAAAATACAGGTAAAACAAGATTGAAATCTCAAATTTTATATAATATACAATATAAATGTTTATATAATCTAACATTCGTAACACATGAATTATCGTTGAGAGTTAATAATTTCAAAGTATTTACAAAAATTATCAGTATTAAATTTATTTTAAAAATATAAATACATTCTCAAGAATAAAATATTAAAAACTCCATTTTTCATAACAAACAAAAAATATTCATAGATATGTCATAGTGGAAGAGACTCATGTTAAAGTATATCAAAGAAAAAGAAACATTCGATTAGATTAATTGCACATTTATTATAATATTTATTATCCATTTGTTTGATCAACAATAATTTATCATCAGTCAGATTGCCTCACTGCTAAATTTTTTTTCTTTCATCTAATTCTCCGCAGGAACGTTATCAGCGATTCTCATCGAGACAACCATACTCATCGACGAAATTGCATCTTTACGTCATTTAGCATTATATGTATGTTTATCTGATCAACGATGCGGCAACGGTTGATATAAATCGTCGGTAAATTTCAGCCGCCAAATTGTCATCAAGGTGACCGTCATGTTCGGCGACGATACACCCACGCGACTCAAACGTCACGTTTCCGTTCACGCTACGGTGTTAATAACTATCGAATCGACAACGTGGCACGAGGCCAATAAAAAGGACGCTGCATAGAGCATGAATCGATGAAACATTAGAAATTCAAATCCAACGTTCGTATAAGACGGACACTTGGTCTGACCACGCCTCTTATTCATGACCTAAGCGCAAGAGCATAACCGGTTCACGCGACCATTTTCAACATTTAAACCCACTCTATGGAACACTCACGCTATGCGGTATTCTATTCGCGCACAATTTCTCCTTCGTCGTCCTTCGCAAATCATGCGGGAAGGACGTTTAGGGTTGCAAAGCGATCAATACGTGGCAGATTTTATTGAACGCTACAATCTCGCGCGATCCATTCTTTCGGAATTATCTTTATCGAGTTTTTGAAATCGCACATAGAAATTCCCGATAGGAACACATAAAATCTCGCAAAGCAAATCTTTTGAACTCCGGTTCTATTCTAAATGCAATGCCTTAATCGTAATCCCTTAAAGCGTTCCTCCTCGAAAGAATCGAGAATCGAAAGGCGGAAACAGAGAATATCTTTAAATCTGTCCTGCAACGTATATATATATTAATCGTTAAGAGAACCAGATAATAACAAGTTCATAAGTTTATGATCAAGGATATCAGCAAACGTCGGCGATACATTTAACCGTTAAAAGAATGCTTGGTTTCGATCATACTTGAAGTCGATACTGAAACTGATATCGAGGCCGCTTCTCACCGGCTCTCTTGAATTGCGTTACGAGTTCCGCGTTAAAAAAAAAAAGAAGAAGAAGAAAGGATAGTACGCCGCATTTTGCGTGTGCTGCCCGAACGATCGGGAGACGAGACGACACAACGAGTAAACATTTGTAGAAGCAAAAAAAAAAGCCGCAGATGATGTTCGACGGGGTGGGGCTTTACTCTCCAGGCCGAGAATATATAAATCGCAGGTAGGGCTGAAATTCAAGTTAGTTCGAATACGATCTGAGGCTATCGGCTATCTACAGAAATAAGAGATGCGGGTGAGTCGTTACTATCAGTGATTCATTACTGTGGAACTGTTGTTATTGTTATTCTGTTCGATTATTTGCATATGTCTGGCGCCAATTTGACATTAAAATGAAACGGAATTTCTTCCTATTTGTTTTTTATAAAGTGATACTTGTTAAATTTGTCAGTGATTTGCAGTATTTCTGCTTTAAATTTTTTAATTTATATTTCACAAAAAATGAAAGATTTAATTAATTGTTGTTATTTATATAACAATATTATATAAAATCATAAAAATTGCTTTATTCTTACTGTACAGATAATATGAAAAAATAAAAATAGATCAAAATAGCGAAATATATTCATAGAATTATTATTGTTATACGTACTGCGCTGACGTCATGATGTTTTCGTGAAAAGTAATTTCATTTCTTGTTTACTCGGATCATTCACATGCAACACACGAAATTCAATGGGCAAATCTCATTTCAAGAAGTTATTGCGGATGTTTCTCATCTACGCTTTTGAGAAACAATAAACAAACGCATTATACCCTAACAATACCGATAATTAAGAAAACTATAAATAAATATGTAATATATAATAATAAATATAATTGAAATATAATATATATAAATATATTAGAATATATTATAAAAATATTAGAAGCACTACTAATTCTATATTTTAATGTTTTTCATCTAGCTATTTAAATATAAAATCTAAACTACTATGTAAACGTATTTCGAAACTGTTTAATTTTAAATTTGTTTGCAGGGTTCATCGTCGTTCGTAATTTTCTTCGCGGTGATAGTTGGAGTAGCAGTATCGAAACCATTATGGTCGACTTTAGTCAGCACTAATCATCTGTATTCCATGCCCGGAATTGGACAACAGCAATATCTTGCCGCATATCAAGATACGCATTCTCCCTATTACATTTACAATGTATTACAGACATAAAATATTCTATAACTAATGCTTGAATATCATCTGTAACATAATGCATCTTTTTAGATGTATTCAAACGCGGGAGGTATATCGAACACTCTTCATGTTAGCAACACACCAGAGATTTCTCACTTTCCTACTTACAGTTTCTATTATGAAACACCAATTTATGATATCCGGATTCCATTAAATCCTGTAACTATATTATTTTAATGAATTTTTATTCAAAAAGAGTTCACTCGAGTTGTACATTGTAAGCTACATATACAAATGAATAATAACTTGTATTATTCCAGATTTATCCTGTGCTGACACCATTTCATCCAGGAATACCTCCGGCACTTCCGCCAACATCGACAGAACAATCTTCCGATGAAAACGATTACGATGGCATCGAAAAGTTAGATACGAAAGTCGATCCGAATACAGAGACAAAAAACCCAGAAAATACAGATAACGATTCCATAACTGTGGAAGCAATATGAGATAATTCTCCTTGATAAGTGTACAACATAGCGTATATGTGAAAAGTTACAATAAGTATCGTTTAATACGACAAATGTTCGCTTTTTTAATGTTACTTTTATATTTATGTTGTGTTGCGCTACATCCAAGATATGTGTTAAAAAATTCTTTTTGACCAAATTTTTATTAAAAGAGAAAAATAATGCACTGTTACATTCGTACGTAAGAATAGCATCTGATATTTGTAAAATTAAGATTTTGTAGGTTTCACTTTATTTATCTTTTCCCTATTTCAAATTATCATTTGAAAGTTGCTTGAAGTTATTTGCAAAATAGAGAGAGATGTTGATATTGAGGAAAAAAATATCAAATATACTTGTTATTTAAAAAGTATTCATATCAATATCAAATAAATATAACAATTAATATATCAAATAAAATTTCGCTGATTAATATTTATAATTGAAATAAAAAAAGGAGAATTTAAGTTTTAACTATTTTTTTTATTAAAAATGAACATGCTTTCACGTTCCTGATATTTTTCTAATATGAGCAATACACTCGATTTCGCTGAAACAGCCCTTTAAAGCATGTTTAGTTCCCACTTGTGCTTCTCTCCCTTCAAGTACCTGTTATCCTTAAGTCTTTTTTATAACTAAGTTAGTATATACTTTTGGAACTTAAAATGAGATAGGTATATATTTAATATTTGACGAAAGTGAGAAAAATATTGCTAGTGCAGTCTATGTAGGAATCTGTAGAAATAAAAAAAAACACACCTCTTGTTATTCGGAGAATAACAAGAATAAAATAATATCTAGTGACACTCTAAAAGATAGAAATCTGAACATAGCCTAAGTCTTAAATACACATATACAATATAATATGTAATTTGTCGAAACTTTTTCATTTTAATTGAAAAATATTCAAAATTTATTTATATTGTGGTATTCTCCTTTGTATTGTAATAATATTGTTAAATTTGTATGTAAAAGTAATAATATTTATTTACATGAATGATACACTTCTATTTCCTGACATACTGCTTCTATTGACGTACTTTTTCCTAAATCTGTCAAATCCATAGTGATTTTTTTACATCATACACAGCCAGATTCATTCTTTAAATTTTCTTTTTCAATAATTAAGATCAATCCTCACTACTTGCATCTACACATCTTATTCATTCGCATGCATGAGAAATAGCAATCACATGCATAGAACGAAAAATATAGCAATGTGGATCATCGACTTGCCCTTGTTTAATATTTGATAAACAACAAGGATAAAATGAACGTTGCGAGTATCAAGTGGCATGCACCTTAGACTGTTAACTCGCTTATACATATATTATAGATACATAATGAGCTTTCTATAAGTCATTAGTCTTAAAACACTAGATGTAGTAAACCTTAAGAAATTGATCAATTAGCCCGGATTTACAATAGATTTTTAAGCCGTAAGAAATGGACGATTACAATCAATTATTCTCCTCGCATTCAACTATAATTGGATAGTTTCTTATGGTTTAAGACTTAAAACACCTATTGTAGATCCGAACTTACAGTTGAATGAAAAGAATAATCGACTATAATTGGTCAATTCCTTATAAAGCTTAAAAATTACAACTATTGTATTTACGGGGTAAAAGTACTATGATACTATATAGTTTGTGATTTATGCACGTTTATGCACTGCTTCTGATAAAATGATATAAACTAATTATATTATAGATATATTAATGCTTTTATTTAAAAGTATTTAATATATGAATAATTTAAAGATCTTATTCGATATTGCATTTCAATACTTTTTCTATTCTATATTTGACATCGAATCTTGAAAAATCTCGAATAATCGATATTGATATTGAATATCAATAGCTCTATTGTAAATAAACAATCTCTATTATAAATTTATTAACAAACATTTATTAATTTTTCATATCAGAAAAGCTATTTATTAAATCGACAGAATTCGATAGATTTGATATCGCCTCACAAAGAACAGGATAGCGACGGAGTAACTTGGCTTCGATAAATCAATCGTTGTTACGACGAAAAAAACGTCGAGGTCACTTACCCCGAGAATCCAAGATAAAATGGGGTCAAAGATGATGAGAAGTCTTCGAGTCCATCAGTACATCGATTTCCTTGGAACGCGCTCGTCGATATCGACGTTTACAAAAATGATTGTTCGCCATGGAACGTTATGGGCAATCGCAGTGCTGATTCTTCTCGCGAGTGTATCATTTTCGGAATCTGTAAAACTGCGAAAACCACGAAAGAGGACCACAGCAAGAACTCCATATCAACAGTCCAGAATTGGATCGGTAATCATAAGAGTGATGCATAAATATTCTAATGATGATATCACGCGTAGTGCATCGGCTGGTTGTACTAACGGCAATTGTAGAAATGCGCACAATAAATTTAACTTTGAACCTGTCAACGAAGCGATGTCCGATAAAGACAATTTCCTCTCAGATGAGGAATCGTTGCGTTACGTCGTGCATCCGGAGAAATATGAACATTTCGTGATGAGAAAGAATTCAGGACACGCGAATAGATATAAAAGGAACTTTACATTTTCGGAATTACATTCATCAAATACAGACGATCGTACAGTGGTTAATCATGACGCGAGTGAAGTATCAAAAAATGTAAATAAAGGAAATTTTACGAAAAAAATATACAGACTTCCGTTATACAAAACAGTTTCACTAAATCCGTTCAATAAATACACAAAGAATCTTTCAAAATTTTTAAGTGAAGCAAGCAGAACGAGAAGAAGCCTCGCTGTTGATTATTCTTCGCAAAGAAACGATAGTGACAGTGGTGATGTAAGTAAAGTACCAAAAAACGTAAATAAAGGAAATTTTACGAGAGTTCCGCTATACAGAATAGTTTCACTAGACGGGCTTAATAGATATATAAAGAATTCGAAATTTTTAAGTGAAACAAGCAGAATGAGAAGAAGCCTCGCTATTGACGATTCTTCGCGAAGAAACGACAATGACTATTATGCACAGCGAAAAGCCGCCATGGACAGATATTATGCTCGGCAGCGTGAAATAAACGCGCGATACGCTAATCGAATAAGTACGACGCCGCGATTAAAGTACAACAACGTGTCGCCGACAAGCAACGTTACCCTGTTCAATCTCGGACGTATATATTCTAATAAAGACTCGACGGCGAGGGACACTGCGACTTTTCTTCATCCATCCACAAAGATAGATCCAATATATAGCAACGAATCGCGATACAACAAAATACCAACGGAACTAAACAATCGACGAAACTTCGTTGAAATTGAACCCGGTTTCAAATCTGACACGGATTTGTCTCAAGTAAGAAGCAGCGATAATAGCGAAAGAAACGCATTGGATTATTTCGTCACACCCACGCCCTGCACGAATTTATCCTCAAATGGCACTTTCACGCCGAAAACGCGATCCAAGCAGGCACAAAATTACACCAGTGAAACAGAGAACATCGAAGACTGCGCTAATAATTCAACAGATAAGGTGCATTAATACAATAAATATCACTTTTACATCTCTTATGAATTTGTTTCAATTTTAGTATAAAACTTTTAGAATGAATGTCACTCTGAAGAGTGAAATCTCACTCTTAAAGAAAATTCAGCTACTCTTTTTTAAGATTGGCTCAATCTTCACTCCTTAGGACAAGATTTTATCCCAAAGAATTCAGAGAGTATTTTTTAATTGCCTTAGTACAAAATGTACTCTCTAAAATTTTTTGAATAAAAAAATTAATTTCTCTCTGAAGAATGAAATTTCACGCTTAAAGATTGAAAGATGAGCTACTCTTTATCAAGACTGTCTCTATTTTCGCTTTTTATTCCCATAGCAAAAATGTCATGGTGACATGCGAATGTTCGCTTTGTCACAGATAACATTACTATGACATGATTATGAAGCGGTCATAAAAAATTGTACCTCGCTGTAATGCTGTTATGACATGTACAAATTAAGATAATGATGTGACCTTTTGATAATCTCATAGTGACAATTTTGTGAGCCTACTGTGACGTCATTGTAAAGTTTTTTACTATAAGAGTAGAGTATTCTGTTACGTGATATATTACGGATTATATGTTTTATTTTCTAGAATAACACCGAAGGCAACCTACGATGGGGAAAGTGCGAAGGAAAAATTATGTATCAACACAATTTGCTTCTAGGATTAAGGGGTCCTTCGAACCTTGACGCTCTGTTTGAAGTAATCATTCAAGGCCCTGTCTGCATCACTTGCGTAGAAGCGTTGCGATATAACGAAACTAGAGCGACTGTCGCATTGGATTCCGGAGGCCGTGGATACGAATACGCAAAACTGAGGCTACAGGGTTACGAGAACGAAGGATTTTCCTACATAATAAAGGTTTGGGGTATCAATAAAATTGGTGAGGTTTGCGATAAGTAATAGGCTAATCAAGATACAAGCAACGTATAAAAATAAAGCTAGGTAACATTATGTCATACACGTATAAAAAAATCATTAATATGAAAAATTAAGTAATATTTTTATAAATATATTGATATGTTTTATGACATTGTTTGTTTGATCTTACTTCGTATTAAGAACAAATAATCTTAAAAAACAAGACAATCTTAACACATACGAAAGATACATCACAAAAAATAAAAAAAATTTTTCATAAAAGATATCTGCGCAAATAATCAAAATATTAAAGTACTTATTATTATTCTTCTGATTCAATATTAGTGTAGAACGTAGCGTTATTGTAGATAGAATTCTTCAACTTGTCGAATATCTGCATTGTCATGTAGATTAGAGATTATATACTCAAACAATTGCAGTTCAATGTAATGGCGCAATCAATGTACTAAATGCCAATTGCACAGCTGCGCCAACAAGCATTGATTATTCCTCAATGTGTAGCAATAAAGATTCTTACTTTCTTAAAAAAAATTAAAGAAATAAAAGAAGGAAGCAAGAAATTCTGACATATTTTATATTTATTCACACTGTAACATTCATTAAAAAATTCACGGAGCCTTTTTTTCATCTATTTATCACCATTCAGTTCTAAATATCAATATTTTCACTTTGCAAAGTTCAAGATCTCTTTGGAATGGAAATCGGAAGAGGCTGCGGTGGTACATCTGGTATTTTTTCTCGGTCGTTTTTCGTATGAGTTCTCTTCTCGTGGAAACTTGGTAATAGATGATCGGAATCGATGTTCCTCGGCGTGGTAGCTGGAATTGGTTCCAAAGATTCGTAAGGCTGGTAATTGATGTAGTAAGTGCCAGGTACGAGATGTGGGTTGAAGCCATTGTACGTATAGATGTACGGCTCGTAGTAGAAGGAACGATAGTTCGGATAGAAGGTCAATGGCTCCTGCTCGTTCTTCTTCGCAGAGTTCTTCGTACCACCGTTTTTCGGATTGTTTTCCTTCTCACGATCGGTGATAGCCGTGTCTTCATGTTCTTTTGCGATACCAAAGCTCGTCGACTCGGCTAGACGCGACGTTGAGGAAGAGGTCTGCGCTTGGTCGTTCCTGACCGCTTTATCAGCGGCGAACAGAGGATAATGCACTACTTCCGGCTCGACAAAGTGAGATGCTATCTGCGTATAATAGAACGGTGGCACGTAGCCGATGGCGGTTCGATGGAAGATTGGTTGTATCACAGGGAATGCTCGCGACGGCGATAGATTCTGATTGCTCGTAATCACGGCATTATACACCCTCGGTATCTTGAGGAGACTCCGCCGCGACCCTTGAGGAGGCGCAGCAAATGCGATAGTAGTTAATGTGCACAAAATTAGCAGCTTCATCTAGAAAAAATATTTTTCTATTAATCTTTTAGTTTTTCATAAATAAAGGAGGATATTAAAGAGGGGCCATGCTCTAAAAGATATAAGTAAAAGAATAATGTTTTTTTGTAGATTTTGACTTCCTGGATACGATAAATTATTAAAAAATTCATGGCATTTGGAGAACACCTTGAAAATTAAATAAGAATATTGAAATTTGGATAAATACACCATATTCGTACCCAATTTTCAAAGTGTTCCCCAAACGCACCTTTTTCAGCAGAAATTGGCCTCTTTTTAACATTCTTCTTTATTTTTTTTTTCGTCACATAATAAGAATTTCTAGTTACGTAAAAATATAATAATTGCAGAAGGATTCAACATAATAAATATATTTTATATAATTATTATATAATAGTATTGTTCTTCCTAATAAGGAAATGATCGAAAATATTCGAAAAGACGAACAACGCCGAGAGAAGATGGGAGTGTTTCTGTGAAAGTAACTGACACTATTATTGTTTCTGAAAAAGTAACTGATACCAGCGAGGCGCAAGTGCCTCGCGTGTGAGCGCGCAAAACACTGCATACAAACGATTCGAGAGCCACGTGCACGGAATGTTACCTCGGCTATGCTCATAGGCGTGTACTCGAGATTGAATTATTGCATTTGAATTCCTATCGTGTTTGAAGTTCAAGCTTCCAGAACAATATAGCTGGTGAAATGTTACAAAGCCGCAGACCAGCTTAACAAATAATGTTTATTGATTTGAATCTCAATCTGTTGTATCTCATCTGTTATCAACAATATAGATTTTTAGTGAAAAATATAAAAGATTACTATGTAAACAAAATTACAATAAAGAATCAACACAACCGAACTTTCAATTTTTTTATCGATATTTATAGTCGATTCTTATATTTAAGTCTATCTTAAATATTGTCGGTATTCATAATCCATTCTTATTTCAAGATCATCTTAAATAATGTCTTAAGATGCTAATACGGCTTTCTAATTGGTTCGTGACATGTTGAGACTGTTTTAAATATAAGACGATCTTAAAATAAAAATCGATTACGAAATACCTTTGTCTTTATTACAAAAAAAAATTATTAAATTATTTAATTTTACATCCGTATAAATTTGTTTTTTGTTATATTAAAAGTTATATTAAAATATACATTTTGGATCAATATATCGAGAATATTCTCTCTACGTATAGTGAACAGGAAACAGACGCCAAGTAGAAAGGGTTGAAAGGTACGACTAAAGCCTGTCAGACAGCGTAGGTTTCACAAGGCGAATAATTAAGATATAATAATTCACGGAAATATGTACATGGCATTGTACCGGTGAATCACCTCATCAGCATTCATAGCTTCACGGTGTCATTTGCACGTATCATTTCCTATCTCCAACAGATATCATTGTCACCTTGTCGAATTAGCTCGTCCTTGGTTCTATCAGAATTATAGTTAGCGGAGCGGTGCGTATTACTCGATTCGTGTACTCACCTTCACGTCACTCTTATCAATTTCCGTCTCCTGTGCGTTTCCTGTACGGCGAAGAATCCACGAGAAACTGACACCACAAGTAGTAAGAGCGCTGCATGAGCCCGTAGTATATATGGCCCATAGGGTTCCAGGGTTCAAGTCCTGCCTCCCCCACTACGAGCGACTCTCGGCGAAAGTACTCTCCGATTACTGTAACGTCCAACTTCGGACCAGCCTATATCAGCGGTAGAATTGCAGAAGGACAGCCGTTTGCAATATGTCTCCTTCACCGATGTGATCGAGTATAGCATACAAGCGAATGATTCCTGGGACGCATGTTTTCGAGAAAACCGCTTTTGAAACGGTATACATCGGCTCAAGATAATCACAGCAAAGATTTAATCACAGCAAATAGCAGACATGCCATTTTTATATAATTGCGTCAAATGCATGATATATATTTAATATCTTTAAAATCCAGATTCTGCCGCTACACGAATTATGTAAAAAAGATCAAACAGAATTTTAATTTTATATTTTAATAATTATTTATATTAAATTTTTATGTCAAATTTTCGAGATTCTTTGTATACTTAATACACGTATCACTATACATTTATCAAGTTTATGCAAGAATGAGTAAAAAATAAGACTCTACATTTATATATGTGTATAGACCGTTGATTTTCAATCATTTCTGACGTATTAACGAATACTGAGTCTTATTCTTCCCAACTGTTATCTGCAAGGTATTCAATCAGAAAACAAAATGACAATAATCCGTTTTTCCTGCGCCGTCAGTTCATAAATAACTCGATAATAAGTCGATTTCCATCGAACAAAGTAGTTCACCTTGGTCTCTCAATTCTAATTACAGGCCATTATAATTACTACATGTATTTGTCCTTGAAAGTGACACATACGGAAATGGCAAAAGATATATATTATGTTTAAAAATATACAATAATCGTATCTCTTTTTGCACAGCGATGTCAATTTATTAAACGAAATGTTATTATTATCGTACAACACTGTTTACAATAATTACAAACGATCATTACTAACAAATTCTATTTGAATAAAATTTAGTTTCTTTTGGGAAACTTTCGAGCATATAACATACGTATAAGAATTATAAGCGAGTGCATTCAAAAATTTCATAATTCTGATTTCTCTCATTTGATACTCGCGTTCCATGTTTACCGTTATAATTATTAATATACAAGTTCGTGAAAGAATAAAACGCTGGTATGGGCTTGCGACGGAATTTTTACATACAATAAATCGCGCTATAACATCCAAAATTCCATATACACATATATCAGCCGTTTTTACGGCGTGCAAAGCAAGAAAAGCGTCTCGTTGGAATTCATCATGCATAACTTAATAAGTCAACGCACTTGAACATCAGCGTGTATGCGTAGAAGCGTAAACACTACGTGCGAATTCCTCGCGTAATCGTCTCTCATTATTCTTTGTTTGACAAAGACGCATTTGGTCGCTTCGTGCCTATATCAATACTTCTAATGACTGCTATAGCAAAAACCGAACTTTCAACTCGGTCCACACTTACATGTAAACGCATTGCTATTATGAATTTTAATAATCTAGAGCGCATAAATATTTAAATCTAGCTAGTGAGCAATTAAAATCTTTATCGAAGCTGCCAAAATTTGCGATTGCTCGAGCATTCTTTTTGATTATTTTCGAGTGACACACAATTAAAATGCCTAAAACCTTAACATAATGAAAAACACAAGCAAAATAATGTTATGTATTCTGATATACACAGTTTTTAATAAATCTTTATTCCTGTTCCTATTGTCTATGTTTTTTAATCGTGCAATTAAACCTTAAACACAATGAAAAACACAGACAAAAGGAAAAAAATGTTAAATTTTAATAAATATTTGTTGAAATAATTTTAAATATTTATACTAAATGTAAATATATATATTTCTTTATTTGATACAAAAACCATTAATTTGATTTAATTATAAATTTTTTATTGTACAAAATAAATGTTTCTTCAGTATTATTCAAAGAAATATGTACTAGGATTTTTTGTAATTTGTTGTAATTTTGTAATTTTTTTTCAGTATAGAGAATAACAGATTTTCAACCTATCAAAAACTATGTATACAGAATGTACGGTTTCTAATTAAAATCTGTTATTTCCTTATAATTGCCTATGCTTTTCATTGTGTTTAAGTTTATATTATATACGCGTTACATTATAAACTGTTTTATCTACTCGCCACACGATGATAATAAAAGATCATATAACAACAACCGCATTCGCGATCACATCAAATATGATATCCGATAAATCGCCGACCGATAAATCAATCGACGATTTAATTTTAGTCAGATCGACTCAATTGGTATGTAACAGATTCTTCGCAGCAATAAGATTGGGAAATTCGGTAGGAAGAAAATCATCAGTAGCACCAATGGCGACAGCAGCAGCAAAATGTTAGCGTATACCACCAACCACCAGATCGACAAAGTTCCCAGAACCGGCTCTAACATTATGATCCCCCGCCGGTCAAGAGGTCGAGCACACGAGTATAAAAACACGAGTGGGAGCAAAGCATTCGTATTCCGAGCTATCCGGTTTTATGAAGGTAAAGTACTCCCCGATCATGCTCGGTCTTTCATAGTCGGATGACATTCCGAGGGATGCGCTGAAAACAAAGAAAAATCTTTTGAAATATTCCACGCTCTTTTTTTTTCTGATATATCATATATTGCCTTAAAGAGAACTATGTTATCTTTCATCACTACTATTCTAATATATTCTAATATACATTGAAAATTTCAATACTGAAAAGCTGTAATATATATTACAGCTTTTCAGTATTGAAATTTTCACATATATATATATATATATATATAAACGTGTTTTGATATACATTGGCAATACTAAAAATCTATAATTCACGTAACGTATATATATATATATATACGTTACGTGAATTATAGATTTTT
>Ga0157364_1004082_pt1 | contig 14449 bp, 4 predicted proteins | sample AttsexASBM2_FD_111476 | JGI IMG/M metagenome (GOLD analysis project Ga0157364, IMG submission 111476) | Fungus gardens microbial communities from leaf cutter ant in Ribeirão Preto, State of São Paulo, Brazil - Atta sexdens ASBM2 | ecosystem: Host-associated > Fungi > Mycelium > Unclassified ... | reverse complement strand
TTCGCCAAGGAGATTTCAGTCTTAAAGATGAGTCGCGTGCTGGACGCCCTGAAAAGATTGAAACAGACGAATTGCAAGCACTGCTGGATATAAACTCTACGCAAACTGAAAAGGAGCTTGCACAGCTTGGCGTTACGCAGCAAGCCATTTCCGTACGATTACATACGAATAAAAATTGAATTTTAAAAAAAGCTCAGAACTTTTTTGTACACCTAATACATATATATATATACGTACATATATATATGTATTTTATATATATGCAATAATTTACTAAATAAAATGTATGTGAAAGACAGAACAGTGCAATTAAAATAATTATCTTTATTTGTATTCATATGTAAATAATATGGTATGTTTCTTGTTTATGAAGAAATTATTTTAATAAAATTAAAATAACTATTATACTATCATATTTGTTTTATTATTATTTTTCCTCTCAAAAAAAAACTTTAACTAGGGCACATAAGAACGTTTTTTGATATGGGCCTGAATAGGTCGATAATTCAGATCATTTCTATGATTCAGTGACGCACTTTTCAGCTGTCAAAATATCGCGGAACTAAAATATTGCTCGGTTTCACGATTTCACGTCAGTTTCACTCGTTATATACAAATTTTCGGCGACTCTTTTCTCTTATACTAAAACCCCTAAAGTCTCATTTCTAAAAGCATAGGACTGTTCTTTCAGGTTTTCTGCAATTCGCCAGCTACTTTTTATGAACGTGCAAAATCTGAAACTCTTATGCAGCATATTATGATGTGTTGACTGCAGAAGTCGATAAAAAAATTATAAATCTTCAATTTTCTTTCGTTTTTCGTATTCAATGTAGCTGGCGAATTGCGTTGTTGTCGATACTTTAATTGTGGAGAAGGACTTTTCAATCCATAAACACAATTAAGAGAAAAGAATCTTTAATAATTAATGGTACAACAGAACACTCCAGCATCTCCTTAAGTTTTTTTTGTTCCTGGCTTGAATCACAATCAATATTTTTTTAAAGTGTATTAAAATTTAAATGGACTTTTTAAATAATTTTTTAAATAAATGTTATTGCATTTCGCTCTTTGCGCGCGCGATGATTACATTTAAATTATTGCCTCATATTTAAATTATTACCTGAGAAATTAATTTAAAATAATAAAATATAAAAATAATATTTTTAATCGTCGCGAGAGAAATCTTCTTTACAATAATATAATATAGAATAACGACAATAGAAAAACGACTTTAGAAGAAGAAAGAAATAAGACGAGAAATTGCATCATAAATATTTGCAAGAAATAGTAACTTTCGGTTGGCGCCACTATAACAGCGCCAATTAATCGAAAGTCACTATTTCTTAGAATTAGAATATAGCAGAATTAGAAAGTATCAATACTTTGCTCGATTAAGTCAGACGAACATCTGTATTGTTAATTATATGCAATAAATTGATATGCGTATGTAGACGCAGTAAACGGTAAACTGTGTTTTTTACCGTTTACTGCGTCTACATACGCAATTCAAGAAAGAAAGTTCTAATTGTTTCTATATAATTTAATGCAACAAAGAAATTTTAAAAAATCGCAGATTTTTTAAAGTTTGTAAGAATTTATTTTAAAGGAATTTATATGTGTGTGATATATACGCGAAACAATGAAAACCGGCAATATGTGCTGTGAATCCTGACATTGAAATTCGCGCAGCGGCATTGCAAAGAGATAAAATTTAATTTCTAATTTTGATCAATTGTCAAAAAACAATGTGGTTTATAATATCATGTGTAATGATTGTGATGCAACATACATAGGACAGACAGGCAGACAATTAAAAACAATAAAAATAAATAAAGGACAAACGGGCAATTGGAAATTGGCACAATGATCGGTGCGTAATTTGCTTCGAAAAAGCTTTATTTTACATAAATAAAATGAAAGTTGTACATGTTTCGGCTAATCTTCTAATCTTCTTTAGTAAAAAGATGAATCAATTCAATGTCGATTTGATGCTTTCGACGTAAAATCTACATCGATTCGATATCGATTATATTATCATTTCTCACTGGGCTATTGTAATTGGCCAATTCACTTACTGCTATATATATAATTATAGTTATATATAATTATAGTTATAGTAGCGCCAATTAATCAAAAGTTACTATTTCTTGCAAATATTTATGCAATTTCTTGTCTTAATCCTTTCTTCTTCTAACATCGTTTTCTTCTATTATATTATTGTAAAGAAGATTCCTCTATGAAAATTAAAAACATTATTTTTATATTTTATTATTTTAAGTTAATTTCTCAAATAATAATAAACTTAAACGTGAGGCAATAATTTCTCAAATAATAATAAATTTAAACGTGAGGCAATAATTTATTAAATGTGATCACCGCGCATAAAGAGCAAAATGCAATAATATTTATAAAAAAAAGTTATTAAAACATCCATTTAAGTTTTAATATGCTTAAAAAAATGTTGATTGTAATTCAAGCTAGGAACACAAAAAAAACTTAAGGCAGTAAGACGTAGTAGTAAAATTGGCCAATTACAGTAACCCAGTGAGAAATGATAATGGAATTAACATCATATCGAAGTAGATTTTACGTCGAAAGCATCAAAATGGAATTAATGGAAAAAATCGAATCGATGTTCATCATCTTTTTGCTGAAGAAGGCTAGCCGAAACATATACAATTTTCATTTTATTCATTTATTTAAGATAAAGCTTTTTCGAAACGAATTACTCACTGTGTCAATTTCCAATTACCCGTTTGTCCTTTATTTATTTTTATTGTTTTTAATTAATTTTATAGTTTTTAATTAATTGTCTGTCCTACGTATGTTGCGTCACAATCATTGCACATGATCTTATAAACCATATTGTTTTTTGATAATTGATCAAAATTAGAAATTAAATTTTATCTCTTTGCAATGCCGCTGCGCGAATTTCGTCAGGATTCACAGCACAGTGTTACCGGTTTTCATTGTTACGCGTATACGTCACACACATATAAATTCTATAAACTTTAAAAATCTGCGAATTTTTGTTTAAAATTTCTTATTCGGTAATTTTTTTGCAAATTATAATGCAAATTATAATAAAATTAGAAACAACTAGAACTTTCTTTCTTGAATTAACTGTGTTTTTACCTTTTACTGCGTCTACATATGCATATCGATTTATTACATATAGTTAACAGTACAGTATGTTCGTCTGACTTAATCAGGCAAACTAGAGTGTTGATATAAGAAATAATTTCATAAAATTTTTTTCTAAAAATTCATTGACGTAGGTTTCCACGTTAGTTTCATTAGTAGTCCGACAGATGCGTTAGTATCGTGGTTTTCCCATTCCGCTCTGCACCAATATCTCGCAACTATTAAAAGGTGCGCAGCTCTTTCCGTCTACCTTTCATCAGACAAATTTCAATGTACCATGACACTCGATATTATTAAATCATTTTGACGTTTTCTGATAAAAATGTGAGATTTTATTTCGTGAAAATTTCTATATAAATTTGTCAGTTACATATCACGATATTACAATAGTTTTATTTCGTCGATTTAGATGAGAAGCAAAATTTTGACAAAATATTTTATTGTAGTCTCGCACTTGACTTTATCTTCCAATTCAGTTAATGATTTACGGTCCGTGTAATATAATTATACAGTCACACCATCTGATTTTAATGAACTACAACTATGATATGAATCGTACATTTTTTTAGTTTTTTAAACATTTATTTGTACTCTGATTGGTCGTGAAAGAAAATCGGATCGACAGTCTCGGCAATAATTCTTGCGGCGAGAAATATTAGTTTTATTATACATAAGAATCTTATACATAAATGGGTAACAAATGAATTTATATAATGAATTTATATAATGTCTTTTATACAAATTATATTATTATAATACTTCTCTATCACTTCTCAATATTATATAAAAAAGCTAATCTCCGGAAAAAGGGCCTAAATAGAATTATGTTTTTATTCCGCCCACCCCTCATCCCAATTATCCATGTACGCGAGACAAAGAGAAAATGAAAGTAATAAAATTCGAATGTGTAAAATTGATACATTCAGTGAGAGACATCCCTTTGATTTGAGCGGGGAAAACAATTGCGGAGCCTCAACAACGAGATCGTATTCAAAATATTGTGTTCGCTGCACAAGCGAAACATAAAATTTCTGAATATTTCTCGAGGAAACATTTTTTTATTTTAAACATTTTATCATTAGAAAACTGATTACAAAAACTGATTTATAAAAACTGATAAATAAATAAAATTTATAAAAATAAATCGTTCAAGCATTTTGTTGATTCGGTCAAGATGCATTACCTAATTTAGTTATAAAATAATTATGTAAATAAAAATTTATCTTGCATTATTTATTATCAGATTAGTATTATTATATTGAATAATTTTTCTGTATAGTTTATTAAAAATTTTCTCTTTTTATATTTCATTGTTCACTAATGAAAATTTTAAGCATGATATTTAACAAAGATTCCGAAAAAAATACCTAGATTTGCCGATCATTTTTTTAAAGTAAAACCAATTTTTTAAAATTATGTCCGAGAATTGTACATTTTGTTTCACTGTGCGCTGCACCCTTTTTCCCATTACACGCACGCAACTCATAGGAATAGGCAGAGGAATTGCAGGAAAAAAGAAAGGTTCCATTAACATACATCCTGATGTCACACATTTATTTACATGTGTGGTGCCTAATATTTTTCATTGCTTTACTAATAAAAATATTTAATTTTTAATCGGCTAATTAGCGATGTATGTTATTGGACCTCTTTCAGAAGAAAGACTTTATTAGAAACATTCGCAAGATTTTTGTTTGTAATAGCGTATACACAGGGACATGAATGCATTTATGTTCCCTCATATTATGTTTTTTTTTTCATGTTTTCTCAATCCTTTTTATGCTTTCTTATACGATACACGTGTAATTAAGGGTGACTAGATTCTAAACAAAGTTCTTTTAATGAAGAATATTTCTTCTGAGAAAAGCCTGATACACTAACCTGATCACTAATTGATCAATTTAATCCATATAAAGTTATCAAAGAAGGCTCTGTGAGCCTTTAACTCTCTGCTTGAATCAAGGAATTGTCTTTTGCATAGGCATAACAATATTATATTCAAGTTATGTTAATTTTACTTTCATTTTTATTACAATATAATATATTTCACATTTATTGAAGAATATCTTCGTTAAAACAGATCTTCATTTTTAACATTCTTGCTACAAGTATAAACATTTAAATTACTTTATAATTTGCAAATAGTGAAACATTCTTAACTAATTTACTTATAAAAATTTAGAGACACGGTAGTGACACTAAGGCAAGCACAGCATTATGTAAGAAAATTACAAGCAAGTAAAAAATCAAAATTAAACAACTTTGACTCTTTGCAGTCGTAATGCCGTTACTCGAATTTCAATGAAGTGCACGTTTATATAGAAATCATGCTTAAATCTGTCAAAAATATGATCATTTTGTCATCATTGTAGAGAAATACATTATCAATGCCTGCTAAAGAGGTGCCTCTTTGTTTGTACAAATTATATAAATGATTTATATACGGTATAATACAAATATAAATGGATATCAATGCCTTTCCACCAATTGTATATCTTCGATTAAACATCATAATAACGATATTCTTTAATTAATCTTAGTGCTAATATCTTTTATATTTTTTATTAAATCGAGATATTTGTATAGTATTATAACAAATGTTATAATTAATAAATTATGTCATAATTAAACAATTACTTATAATTATTATGGTGTAATAACAAGATAAAAAAATCTAATAACAATATCTACATCTATAATTCAATAACAGGAGAAATAAAGAGAAATGGAATCAAATAATTTTCAACCAAAGATATTTTACAAAATATTTGGCATTTATTTAAACTATAATAAAATGATCAAAATAAATTATATGAAAATGCACGTTGATGTGTGATATTGTAAACATTGATCTCATAACAGTGGATAGCTAATACTGGCTTTGACTAGTGATCTAAAATTGATATAGTTTTCGCCCAGCGAGAAGAGATATCTACTTTCCTTCTTGCTTATCTCTCAAAACCGTGGATATTTCGATGAATTTTGGAGCTCTAACTAATTATGGCACGGGAGAACATGATAATATTGATGAGTACATAACAATACGAAACAAACGTAAATAATAAAACAATTGCTTCAGTAAATAAAGAGAAAGTTTCCTATCGTTTCTTTTAACAATAAAAAAAACCGTGTTTAATAATTCACAGAAACACTTCTTTCCATAATTGATGCGATTGCATAACGAATAACATCTTTGGATTCTTACGATTTTCTTGGAGAATTTTGACGATAACTTTCAAAGTTCTTCGAACTTCTCCCAGTTCTTGATGCGACTTATTGTTTTATCCTTAATTATTATAATTTTCTCATTTTTTTTGAATGGCCACGTTGTTGTCGAATCATCACCGGAAGCATCTTCAGCAAAATTCAATAAGCGAGATCAGGCTATTGCTTTTTTCTTTGATCGTTCGCTTCACTGGAAAAATTTCAGCTGCTGGCAACATGCACAACGGAAAATACAATGCGGACTTAAGTTAAAAAGATGACTTGAATATCGAGCACTGAAGATCGTCAGTTGTGCAAAAGTAGTGCAAGGATCGTATTCTTGGCAACTGAAAAAGAGATTACTTTCTATCCCAGAAGAATCATGGAAGATTACCTCGATGATTATGCGTCAAGGTATAGCGTCGTCCGAAAGTTCCATGATTATCCTTCAAGCTGTCGTTACTGCTGCAGCTACAGATACTTTCGGATCTCCGGATAGACTTTTTCGTGGAATCCAATAGACGATCCAGCATTTGACGAATCGTGCTGTGTTTGCGATTGAATGGATTGGTATACATGGCTGATCTTTCTCTCGAGTTTTTCAAGCGCAGAATACGTCTTCGCCGCGAACTCGTATTGCTTTTTTTTTGAGTCTGAAAGTGACCCGCTCTATAGCTGATAAACTCCAGCAATTGACGCCCGTTGCACTTGCACAACTTGTTACGTGACGAATCGTCGCCGAGATTGTAGCGAGACCAGAGATAAGACGTCGCCAACTGAAACTTTAATTCAGAGCTCAAGTGAATTAACTGTTGCACGCTCTGCTTCTGAGTGAATGCGCGGAGTATCAACCAATCGGCTTTATATAGCTCTGCTGCCCGATGGCCTTCGAACGAGCTTGACTGACCAACGTCGTTCTTTATGCGAATTATTCGAATACGCAGGTACTCGTGCCAAGTCATTCTGCTGCAGTTGTATTAACCGATATGAATGCGTGAGAATATATAGAGACAAGGGATTAATTAAAAGTTTCCACGTGCTATAAACACATTCACGTATCCTCATGTCTTGGGTAAAAAGTCACAGACTTCTCTAATCGAGAAAAGGCAACGCACTCGAACTGATAATACATAAAAAATGATAATATACTGGACCATAACTTCGCGTTATTAGTGATATTCATCGATATTTTATTTAAATAAAAAAATCATTATGTAAAAAACTGAAACTTTAAACTCTTGAAATTTGAAATTTGCTCTGATTTCAGTTTAATTTTTAGTTTGATTTTTAATTTGATTTTTCAAACAGCAAATGCAATCTAATCGGATTAGACTAATAATTTAGAAAAATTGGATTTTCACATAAATAAGATAACTCTGATTTTTTAATCCTTTTCATAACGTATTGAAGGTAATGTGTCTTCAGCACAATATGACTTGCAATTTCAAGAAAAAAATTGAATAATCAAGTCATAAAAATAGTAATATGTAATAGATCTAATAAATAATGATCTATTCAATAGAATAAGAATATGTTTTCTCTTTCTTATTTTGACGAAGAATAAAATTTTATGCCATCACACAGCGATAAAAATCGATGACCAATTATTCACACATCAGGGAACTACCCAAGATTTACACGCAGAGTTTCTAGTTTCTGATATCTTACAGACATCTAGTTATATCGACAGAAAAATCCTTATTCAGTCGAGTCATTTGATTACATATTAGCGACGTCTAGACTTATTTGTTTTACTTGTGCCATTCTTACGTACATTCGTGATATATATTGAAGCGTAATAAAGAAAAGTAAGCGAAAATATTGTTTTGAAAAATATGAATATTCTTATTTTTTATCTATTTAATATAAATAATATCTATTTAATATAAATAGTATCTATTTAATATAAATATTATCTATTAAACATAAATACATTAAAATTAATGACAAAAAAAGAGGTGGAGTTGCTATTAAACATTTTGTTTAATATTGTAATATACATTAGATTAAATAAAAATTTTAGAAAAAACTTGTAACTTCTTTAAGATAAACTTTTATTTTTCAGTTGTGTATCGCTTTTATTTATGTGCTCTTAATTTAGTAATAATTAAAACGAGTCCAATCCTAATCCTAATTATTAAATAGATAAATTAAATTAATTGTAAGCTAAACGAAAAAATAAAAGCAGTATTGTTTTAGTCTATTTTTATTTTAATTCCACATACAAAATGTACGCACCCAGATAGTCTTGTATGATGCTCACGACATGTACAAATTAATTTACTAAAAATTTAGAACAATTTTATGATCATTTATGATATTTATAAAAACAAAAACGTTTATATTAAAGTAAATATAAAATTTAGGTTATTCGAATGATTAAATTTTTTGTTATAGAATTACAAAAAATATATATATGAAAATATATCTTTAGATTTATAATATTCTTTCTACGATATCACTATATGAAATATTTACATTATACGTAATTAAATGAAATACATCATATAATGATGCACATTTACAATTATCATGTGATGCTATAGAAAGCTTAAATAATTTTTAAACTTTTCTTTATTTGCCGTATAAAGTAAGATAAATATACTGTAAAATTTGGATAAACAGTCGATCTTGAATCTTGTTAAAAGAATTCGTAATCCTAATGTGATGTCTTAATAAGCATAAATGATTTGTAAAATTTTATTTATTTCATGCCGCCATAAAGTAAGATAAATATACTGTAAAATTTGGGTAAATGTCGATTTTGATGTACCGAATTTTGTTGAAAGGATTTGTAATCCTGATATGATGTCATAGTAAGCATAAATGATTTGTAAATTTTTCCTTATTTTACGCCTGAACTAAAACATTATAGTAAGATAAATATTAATGAAATATAAATCATAAAAAATTGCCGAATATTGATTTTCGGCCATTTTTTACTCAAGTAATATCAATTTTATAGAAATACAGCAAGAGACAAAAATTGTTTATTTTCTTTTCATAGAATTCTGAGAATTTTTTATCAACTTTTTAGTACTGCATTTTCTTATTTTTATCAACATGAAAAAATTCTGAACAAAAATCTAAAAAAATTCTCAAAATTCTATAAGAAAAAAATTAACAATTTTTGTCTTTTGCTATTTTTTCGTAAAGTTAATACTTAAGTAAAAAATTATATATTGAAAACCAATATTCGGCGATTTTTAATAATTAATATCTTGTTAACTGTTGCGAAAATTATAAAATGGTAGCAAATAGAGGACTTTTCATCCCACAATCAATTTAGTCGGCTCTATCTGTCCACGAGCGTTATCAGGAGAATTATCAGACACCCTATATATAAACACATACATATTACATGATCGGTACGCATGACAAAATAAAATCCAATATAATACCAAATTTAAAAAAGTGTTCAGACAAGCGTGCGATTAGCTCAACGTTAGCGTAGGTAACCATTCCAAAGATCTTAATCAAAATTCAAATCCTGTCGATACTCCATGCGATTCTAAGAATATTTATAATTGCGTTATATAAGTATAAGAATTTGTATGTTCATAAAAATAATTAATAAACTCTCTCTCTTAATAAATATATTTTGAAAATAAAAAACAAATTAAATTATAATTAAATTTTCTTCGTTAAGATATTTCCAGTAGACAAATGTACATATACTTTACAGCAATTTCATGTTTATCTTAGAATCATCTATGCTTCAAAGATGAGCCGATTGTGATTCGAAATATTGCAGCAACATTTAGTAAATCAGTAAACGAAATATCATAATACAAATAATACAAATGATGTATGCGACACTAAGAATCAGATTTTGTTTCTCATATTTATATCATTTTTATGTCATGGTATTTCGTTTTCTGATTTACTAAATACGACTACAATATTTGGAATTACAATCAGCTCATCTATTACGCATTTGTTGATCGAATACAACATAAAGTTGCAGTAAAATTTATGTACATCTGTCTGGGCATAAATTTATTTTCGGTTTTTTAATGTTTATTACATATATAAAAAAAGAGACTGATACAAAATGATTCCTTGTTTCTTTTCGTCAGCCATCTATTCTTCTCATAAAATCAATAGGCTCGAGAAAAATCGAATATAGAGACACGAAATGCAAAGAGATCCATACTTCGACTGTTAGTAGATCCTATCGCAATAATTTGAAGATTCTAATGAGTAAAACTTTATAGCACAAATATAATACATTATTGGAAATTTCATTTATACGTTTGTGCAGTGATTGCAAGAGTCTACACGACTCACAGTGATCCAAAATCTCGAATAACTGGCAAAAATCTCAGAAATGAAAACTTTATTTAGAATATTTTAACCATTGGATTGGCTAAGGGAAATATGAATCTGAAAGATGATCTATTCAATATTAAAAGAGAAATGGGCTTATCAGCGTTTCTACAGTTCAAAATTAACTTTGTGTGATGTGCACGCATCACGCAACGAAAGAGATAAAATAAATTTTTTAAAATATATCTTGGATAGAAATATCAGTTTTTTATTGTGCGAAATGGAGAAGATTCTTGGAGTACAATATTATATTGTACACAAATATTGCTTAATTAATGTTTGATAAAAAAAATACAAACCAACAATAATAATAACCAACAAAAATAATTTTCTTGTCAAGAAGTAGGATTTCAAATAGGGTAAAAGTTACATTTCCCGTAGTTTCTCATGTAATTTCAAGTACAGATCTTTATGTTGTTCTCTAACGAAATAGCAAAAATTAGCTGCTAATATCTGCTAATATCTTGTATAGCTATTTTTACTGCAGCTATCTAAAAACATATATGTACAAATTTTTAGACAAATATTACTATTAATAAGTGTGTCCACTATATTGTGTCCGCCATTTTGTTTTCTGTAATTTCGATGCTGGATTTGTAATTGTCAGCGACCACGAAAACCTATGTATGCTAATTTTCATATGGATCGGATTAATTTCTAAATTTTGCCCAGTTTTTCAGACTTATTGATCACTGTAACAAATCGTTATCAACGTGTAATTATCGTTACGTCGTAATCGATTGCTAAGGCATCAGACCAAAAATTTCATTTACGCGTTGATGCACTGAGAGCTTATACAGCGTTTCGACGGGAAGTGAGATACTTTTAGAATATTCTAGATATTGTTAGATAAAAGGATTGGCAGGTCATTATCGACATGTTGTTATCATCGTATCGTGATCCATTGCTAAGGCATTATAGACCAAGAATTAATTATGCGCATTACATTATGCAATTAATTATTCATTTCTCACATATAAGTGAAAAACATCATGTACAGTAAGAGGTTTATTCGCATCAAATCATTAATAGTTTTTTAAGTTTATTAATCTATTAATGGTTTGAAAATGTTGCTTTGCAGCAATAATATTAAATATTTTTGTCAATTAATTTATGATATTACTTCGGCTTCGAAAGGACTATGTTTCAAATAATCGACGCACAGTTAGCTTAAACAAGAAATTATATAAATTCACAAAAAATTGTTAGGCGAAGAACTGAACATCGGCTTTGACCGAATATAGCATTTTTCATTCATGTGTTTAATCTTATCAATCGAGTTTTATTTAATATTGTTAATCATTTTTGTTACTGATAAAAATAATCAAAATGAATTGAACGAGAAGCTCTGTTGTATTCTATATTTCTTATATGTAGAGTACTGCAGGATTTTTTCATCCATCTCTTGCGATAATATATGTTCGAACAGTACATATTGAATATTTAAAAGCATGTATTTAATATTCAAATTATACTTAAGAAATAATAACTGTGTAATATAATTAATAATATAATTAATAAAAATATATATTATAGGATCATATATGTATGATAACACAAACAAATAGAAAAGCCTTAAACGGTCTAGCTGGATTTTAAATGCTTGTATGATTCTTGTGTGTGAATTTATATACTACATATGTAATCTCCATAAACGCGAATTTTAATAAAAATATGTCTCTGAAAAGAGACATTGTTTATCATCGTAATTTTCATATTACATTAAAGTTAATCAAAACTGACGGATTAGTCTGCCCTACTCTATACACATATCACAAAATAAATCATAGAGATAACAAAAGGATAATTAAAATATTATCGAAATAAATTTAGCAAACTTTGAAAATACTTTGGGATAAATCAAGAATTACTTCATATAAATTTATGTTTTTATATTAAATATTGCAATTATATTATAAATAATAAATGCACGATATAGAACATAATCTAGAATTTTTTATTTATAATAAAAAACGGCATGATATTTCTCAATGAGACAGTTGGAAGGATTGCACACAGAAAAAAATGAATTTCTGATTCACGTATATTTTTATTTTTGAATGCTATTTACTTTCATTTAAGTATAAAATATTCTCTTCAATTATAAATGTTCATTGGCATCAATAATAAATAGATTTATGCAAAGTATACTTTATTCTTAAAATTCTTATTTCTAAATCATTATATAGTTCTAACAAACTCAATCGTATTATTTACAAACTATTTATTTTTGAATTAAGAATTATAAATTTGAAAATTCGCCGGCAGACGGCAACAGTGTGTATAAGGATAAAGACCAGTAATATTAAAATATCGGAAATGCATGGCGTAAACGACGATTAATAGTGGTTTTGTGAGTGTTGCATTCGTAGAACATACCCCTAAATGAGGTTCAATCTTTAAGAGTGAATGAAATATTCAGCTTGTCCTAATGTTTCTATCATGTTATATTGCAAACAGGGATGCGCGAACAGTCGGCCGATTTTATCACTACGCCATGAAGAAGCGCCTATATATGCAGACGGATTTTCCGCAGTGGATTCGCTATCCACAGTTAAATGGGTAAAATGAGCAATGAATCTGTCGCGGTGGATCCATCTGTATACGCAATCAGCGTTCTCTACCATTGTAACGAGATTGATTGTCTGTTGCATCATTATTTGCAATACGGCTAACGGAGATTGGTAGAACGGTCTCAGCATTTCACTTGCCTTTGAGTTACAGAGCGTATAATTCAAATTTGATTCAGTTTTTCCTTGGGAGCTTACATTAAGAGATATGCTCTATAAATGTGATTCACTTCATTTACAAAACTATCATCACTTACTGCAGCATTGATTTTTGTTATCTTGATGTTACTAAAAAGATGGTATTAAAAAGCATACTGGGGGTTTGAAATAAGTTGATAAAAAGTATCATTGAAGAAAAAAATAATGCTAATATAAACATTATTTAATGTTAAACAAGTGCAACTTTATTCTTTTATTGAAATAAAATTTGTTTTGAATTAAAAATAAAACTTATTTTATTTTACGAATAATTTATTGTTAATCGGAAATTGTTTATTCTTGGCGCTTTATTCTAAGCATAAAATATTCTTGGATTAAATTTATGCATTCTTTAAGAATTCATTTTTTTGTGTGCACTAATTCCGTCGGATGATTTTCAAGATCAAAGACAGTTTCTTTCCCTGGAAGGAAAAAAATGAAAAAGAAAAGATTATTTACTATAGAAATAATATTGTACTAAGAACATACTAAAAACTTATGTCATGAGGCAGGTGCTAGATGTTTACTGTGCTATATAGTAATTAGAGACTTGATTAAATCAATTAGCGTAATCGTTTTCATGAATTAGCGCAGTAACATCATCGATAAAAACCGCAGATAAATAAACTGGATTTATGTGTGAATGTAACTACAAATATATAACGCGTGTATACATTTTAAAAAATATCAGTGTAAATTTAACATCACGCGATGTCTTTATAATTGCTATTGTTAATATTGTTATTATTGTTAATAAGATTGGTGTTATATAAATTCATACCATATTGATATTAAGGGGAGATTTTAGTGGTCAAATAAATCGATTATTTCTATTTTTTATTTGAAAGAACATTTAAAAAATATGTTCCTAAAACTTTAAGATCGAAATCGTAAAATTAATGAAGTCACCCATTTAGTAAAACGCGACAAAATTCGAATTTGCAAGCGGACGACAAGCGATCAACAACCGTAACAGCTTCTATCGGAGTCGATATATCATTAAT
>Ga0157364_1004081_pt1 | contig 14450 bp, 4 predicted proteins | sample AttsexASBM2_FD_111476 | JGI IMG/M metagenome (GOLD analysis project Ga0157364, IMG submission 111476) | Fungus gardens microbial communities from leaf cutter ant in Ribeirão Preto, State of São Paulo, Brazil - Atta sexdens ASBM2 | ecosystem: Host-associated > Fungi > Mycelium > Unclassified ... | reverse complement strand
GTGTGTGTGTGTGTGTGTGTGTGTGTGTGTGTATGTGCGCGTGTGTACATAAAATCTTGTGTATACCCGATTCAGAGATAAATAGCAATACGAGCAAATTGATTGTAGTCTAATACCCGTTAAAACAATGATCCTCGAATCTTTTTCGTTGATGATTTCGGTGATTTTCGCGATGCATTCAATGTTTGGCAACGCATTCGATGTTGTATGTTGAATAAATCAAGTTTACGTATTAAGCAAAAAAACGTATTAAGAAAAGAAAAGGAAAAAGAAAAAGATAAGAGGAAAGATAGAAATTTCAGACTTCAAGTGTGATTTTAATTTATTTTTAGAAAAGTTGAAATTTTTTTAAACTGACCATGGCTGTGTTTCGATATTCGTTGCCATTAAAATCTGTTGTACACGATACGTACATTAGATTTTCAGTCAACTGGCAGTGAATTGATAAAACGCCTATATGACAGTTTATAATAATACAATTCGTACTTGTCTTTGAAATATTAAACCTTTTTCTTTTTTTTTTATTTCTTTGTAAATATTTAATTAGTTAATTTTATGGCATATTAGATTTGAAAATATAATAAATATATTATTTTGGCCACCTTAATATTATTGATAAAGTTACTTGTAAATTCTTTGCATTAAGATATTTAAGAATTTATGGCATAACAATTATTAACATAAATCTATTAAAATTAAAGTTATTAAAAACATAATTTTAATAATCATTATATTATCATTTATTTTAATATAATCTTGCTTTGTATTTATTGCAATTTTATTTAATTTATAAGGAGCTGAAATATCTTAAACTTTTCTCTAATTAAACATATCTCTGATCGTATTTAGATCAAATGAATTGATTGTATTTAGATCAAAGAAATTGGCAACGCTAGAAAGTAGGAACGCGATTCTAAGCAGGATCGCAGATCCAGAATGATTTGTTTCTAATAAAAGGATCGCCATAAATCGAATATCTTATTAAAGCGATTCAAGAGTTAAGAATAAATGCACGAACGAAGCATAAATCAATTTATAGCTGAGAATCTTTTACATAGTTTTCAGCCGCATATGAACTGCATTCGAATATCAGTTTGTAATGAACGATGATATCTCGTGTTTATATTAATAACAAACGCGAGCAGTTTTTCTTCAGCTGAAAATATTTACTTTGTATAAGCATTGTATTGAGCATTATATTCTCATTACACAAGAACTTAAATCGTACAAGCTTCTGTTACATTATACGATCAGCCGCGAAATGTAGATAAGCGCAGCTGTCCGAGAATTAAACGATGCAACGTATGATACGAGTCGTGAAATACGCGAGGTTGTAAAAGATAAGTGGGTCACCTGCCCGACCATCGCGATTGTCCTTCTCCGAATTAAAAGGTTCTGATACTAGCAGCGAAATGCAACGAGGTGACAGCAGGCGAATCGCATCGCCGCACCATCGCAAAAGGTCGTCGCGACAAACAATTAATGTCTTAACGATCTCGATACCGACGATCGATTGATTCATGACATTTCGCAGCGTGGAACACCGGGAAAGAATCGATTTACGCTGAGTTTGCATTCGCGAGTTTGAAAAAAAAAAACGTTTATCCGGCGCAAGACTTGTCACACTAAAATCCGTGTCACGCTACGCATTGGAGACTGAGAATTGCGAATTAGAGATTAGAAACCGATCGATCAGATAATTTTAATTTTTATCTTTTTTCTAATTGGCTGAATTTTAATCTTTAATTCGCAATCTTCAGTCTCCAGTGCGTAGTGTAACACAGATTTAATACGAGAGATTTCATTCTTGCACCGGGTATATAATATATAATAAATGACAAATCGCATGATCGACATTGAATTTTAAAAATGACTAATGTAATACAAATTACTGAAGCTAAAGTTACACATTTTTTACATTACGTTATGTTTTCCGGAATGTTGAAGTTATTCTTTTTTTAATATTCAATATTTCAAATATTGTATTATTTCTTTACTTGAAAAGTGACACAACTAAAAATATTAAATATAATTAAATAAGAGAATTCCTATATTCTGTCAAAGCGGATCTTAATACTTAATACTTAAATATTTCTGTGTGAATTTATATACATATCTGATTTTGCAATACTACGCGCCGAAATTTTTTCTTTTTGAAACGCAATCATGAGCAGATCTCGAATACTAATATCACTTATTCAATTGACAAACAATTTAATAATTCTTTATGCAAATAATTTTTTATGCAAATAATAGGATATTAATCGGTAGTTAGATGTTAATAAAAATTTTTAATCTGCAAATAATAATTTTATTGCAGAAAAATATTGCGTTAGTCACGATTTGAACTTAAAACTCCCAACTTTGCAGGACGAGCATACCGGACGATTATACCGGTTCGAACACAGAAGCTTCGGCAATATTTGTCGCAATAACTAATAACCAATAACTAGTAAATGAATGCATATGTTTCAGTGGTAAACAATATGATACGAATTTGGATTGATGAAAATAAACTTAATTACATAATAATAATAAGAGAATTCCTATATTCGCTTTGATCGAATATAGGAATTCTCTTATTTAATTAAATTTGTTCTGATCGGTTCAAATTCACATCATGTTATTTCAAAAGGTCAAATAAATGTATAATGCCTATCAAAGCCAACACAAGTTGTTAAAGTGTGTAAAAGTTCACTTATTACACATACACTTTTTAACAACTTGGATTGCTTCTCTGGAACCTAATTTGATAATTAATTATTTAAAAAGATTAATTAAGATTTTTTTTTTTAAAAAGAGAGAAACTATGTATTTTTGAACTGAAAATGATTGACTAATTAGATAATTTACCAGCAAAAAGAATATAGTCATTCTTAATATGATCAAATATCACCTTCATCATTTTCGTTTCATAACTTTCAAAGACCAGTCCTTTCGAATTGTGATGATTTTTTATAAAATTAAATTAGTTTACTTTTCACGATTGATACGTTTTCTTATATTTTTTCAAAGATGTCAATTTATAACAAAACAAACAATGTATCGAAAAAAAACTGAAAAAAATTCTGAAAAAGGATATCTCAAATGAATATCTAAATTGCCATTTTGATATTGATAATATAGTTTAGTATGGAGAATATATTTTTTAAAAAAGCACAAATTTTGGCTATTTGTTTAATTATAGTAATTACGCAAATAAAAATTTATGGTTGCCTATTTTTTTTAAACACTTATTCATATCCTAAAAACTACGAAAATAAAAAAAGATGGTATTTGATATCAACAAATTTATCAAAATAATTAAAAATTGAATGGAAAAAGGTGGAACTCTGAGAGTCTCCCATCACGACGTAAAGGGTTAACTTATTCATAATAATAATTCGAAAATCACATTTTCTGAGTTTACTTTTGAAGTAAGGGAGTGATATTATGTGTAACATTTTAGCTTTTGCAGTAAGGGCATGTCGGTAAACAAGATGCAAATCGAAAGATAATGCAATCTCACTCTGAATTCATTAATCAGGAATTAGAGAGATACCATGACTATTGTTACAGCTGTTACAGCTATAGGCAGACGTAATAAAAGAAGGATTTTAATAACTTGTATAATAACAATAACACTAATACTTCAGTGTGAATAAAAGTGGAATCTTGTTCGTTTTTCAACTTGGCTCTTTCATATTTATATACAGGCGAATATATGTGAAACGCTTCTGCAAGATAATATGATTATTAATTCTTTCCGCATTCCGCGTAAATCCTCTAGCGTCGTGCCTGCCTGTCGTTGCCCACTTCAATTAGCTAAATTACACGGAAATACGTTAAGGTGCGCCTCAGCAGCCTCAGAGCATCGAGCTGCATGTGCCGTAGTTCAGTTCGCTGCGATATGCGCGCGCTGGAATTTTTTCGCAACTGTAATATTCATTCCGCAACATTTGACGATCTCGCAACCGCACACTGTATGTACGTATGTACTACATACGTACATGTGTGAACATTGTACATCCGTATCCATTTGACCTTTCATTTATATAATATTTATATAATACGTTATCTACTTTAAATCCAATCTCTCTTTACTCCCATCTATATTTCTTCTTTGCTTTTTTTTTTTTTAGTTTTTTAACTCCACATATACGTACCTACACTTGTGCATAATAAAAATCTCGAGAATTCTGCCTGAAATAGCCCGTAAGAAATACACATTTGTGAAAATGTGGAAAATGGGAAAATAGAGAGCAATCATTGTTATTGGATTTGCATTATTATTGGATGTCTCGAATTTAACATAAAATTTACACAAAATAACTCGAGCTTGCTAACAATAAGCCGCGTGTTAGGAAATACAATTTTAATTTGGACTGTCTACAAGACGTAACTCAAATTGTTATTGCAAGCGATATATTATAGAAACAACGGATTTCTAGTATCTTTGAGAATAGCTATGTGTTACAAGCTGTCTGTACTTTTATTGGATTTAATTTCTACGAAGTTCCCTTTTAACATTACGAGTATGAAGTGCAATAATACAGAACATATTCTCTTGATACATTTTTCTCTCTCCATTAGACCTTTAAATTAATTACATCGTTATTCTCCATATAATATAATCCCGTTTAATATCATTAATAATGATCTTTCTTTTGCAGTAACTAAATACAGGTACGATCGTTGAAAATTGTTGTGCATTTTTATATGTCATGGAGTTTAGAAATAATGAACTTCTAACACAATTAAACACAATTAAAAACACGTGACAAATGAAAAATTCGTACAAATCAATGGCATTTATTTTAAGTATTACGAAATTCTATTATTGTTTTTTTCTAACAATAAAAAATTATTAATATGCTTACGACATAAGCATTATTATCGATTAATTTTTTCTTTCACTAATCCTTTTTTTCAAATCATCAAATTTGAAAAAAATTAACTATTTCAATGTATCTTCTCTTTTCCTTGCTTACAAAAAAATAAAAACACAGAATTTTCAGCATTCTCATCGGAAATTATTATCAATAAGTGTAGATATGTATTTCAAAAGCAAATTAAACGTTTGCGGGAAGCAGTTGCGGGAGATTCGTACATTCCAAATGCTCCATTTTCCAGCATATTGTTTATTAGTCGTCATGAAACTGTCGCTTTGGAAAGTAGACTTTTTAGAATATTATTGTGTTTTCGATCCGATAAACAATAAAATTGCAATGAACGATCGCGTAATTGTAAGATAAAAATAACGTGGCAACTCATTGTTGCCGGGTCCAATATGAAACTTGAACGTTTCTTGTATTCGAAATATGTTATTACGGAAGTAAATTTTTACGAGATAATTCTATCTGACGATATCCAAGCGATTACAAGAGTCAATCGTGTATGATCGACCATCGAAAAGAAAATTATTGTTCATATTCGTCATTGCCAGCGACAGCAAGGAATACGGGGCCAATTTGTTGATCGTCTTTGTTCTCTCACTAACTGGCAGACGGTCGTTTGTAACTTTTGACGCGCGAAACTCGCGAATAACTTTCTTGCCCGTAGAATGTACGTAATTTCCGTGATGTTGTTATGAACTGAATACAAAATACGCGTCTTTCTACGATGCACATTAAGAGGTCGACAATGGACTTTAAGGGGAACTCGCAAAAAAAAATAGTTCAATCATTTATCTAAAATGAAGAAAACGAAATTTATATACATATATAGCTCGCATGTGTTAATAAATACCAACGCTCTCGACACACCACTCGTTTTAAGATATTGTGAAAGTACGCCAGTTTTACAGACATGTCTTCCATCAATTATCAGTTAAAATATGCTGATGAACAGCTATAAAGTCGTAGTGCAGAAATGCTAACTTCTTAAGGCGATAATATCGCCGGTAACAGTTTAAACCAATGACGCGATTAAAAGGACGGATTGTCTTCCTATTAAAAGGATATCACCGAAACTTTCGGCGATGGGGAAGCGATAATATTATCGCCTGCTTCTTAGCAATTTAACGGTCACGATAATACCATAATACCAAGGCGACGGGTTTAGGTGAGTTAATAATTTAATACAAGCGCGTTATCTCGCGTGACTCGCGTATAGTTCATAATAGTGTAATATATTACTGCTCGTAATATCACACTCGGATCCTCCTTAGGAATCGTCGTGGTACGAAGGAATCGATAGCACGCTTATATTCGTTCTCTATCGGCACGGACGGTCCATTGTTCGCGACATCGGAACGCGAATTCGAGTAAATAGCGATCGATGGCTTTGTATCATCGAATAGTACTAGTACGTCGTTTTTCATCGTTTTTTCGTAGTTATAATCGCGGAGGCTGGTTTTATTTTCATAATGAAATCTTTTCAGCTCGTAATTATAATTATATACATATTGGGTTGTCTGGAAAGTTCGTGCCGATGATTGAAGGAAAATTGAAACGCAGAAAATTTAAATTTAATAAATGTATACTAAAATTTAAATTTTAATCGGCACGAACTTTTCGGACAACCCAATATATGCTATAAATTGCGTGTATCATAATCGCAATGTCTCGCACTGAGGGAAAAGTTTGGTATTTGTAATTATCTGGATGATAAAAATAATAGTGATTAGAACTATTCTATTTCTATTTTTATTATTATGCTACTATAATAATTTTATTTCTAATATTTTATATATCAAAAAGAATGTATGCACTTTAAATAGATTGGTGTGAATTTAACAGACATCATGTGGTGTAATTTTCACTATGTTGCAATTCTTTCCAACATGGTGCGGATTTATAATTTCTGATGTTAATATTAACATTATCACAAAAATACATAGATACACTTTTGATATTAAATCCACATTAATATTTTTTAAAGTGAGAGATGGTTATTTTCGAAAATGATTATAATTTTATAGTATAGTTTTCGGGGACAATCATTATATTAATTTGAAACAATAACACAACTCAAAGAAACAAAGTTTTGATAAAGAAAATGATATTTTAAATCATTAAAATTTTGTAATATGAATTACAATGCAATTTTGATGTAATAATTAATTATAGAATAATAAAAGTACGTTAGCAGAACATACTTTCTTTTTTTATATTTTTCATCTTCGTTTCTTGCAAGCAATTAAAGAGATAACAATTTCTTTCAATTATGTTATCATTATAGTAAATGAGCAATATATTCTTTTTAATATGTAGAATAAAAAATATAATTACTATTGACATTATAACATTAATAACTATATAAAAATGGAGATTTTAATTATAATTATTCTATTATGCAATTATATACAGTTATAAATGCCAAAAAACTTTTCTTACACAATCTGCAGTGTGAAGATTCACTTCAATCGAATTATTAGCGAGGCGTTTATCATGCGTTGCACAATGTCATTTCAATATGGGTTTTTTTTTTCCAATGATACATTTTTTTGTGTTGGAAAATGACACAAGTAACGCAACGCCATTGAAAAAAATATTTATCGCGAGCATTGGCAGAATAAATCAAAATATTGCGTAAAAATATATTTCAAACGCAGGAAGCTGTTGAAAATATGGACCAAAATACAAATTGCTCTGAGCAATTTGATGCGGTGTAAAATAAAGGATATTATTTTGTATTTTCAAATATTTATGTCAGATGCACGCATTTGAAATATTGCATGCTCCAGATATGCATATGCGAAGTGTGTTTTGTATATTATTATGGTTATAAAGATTATACAGTGAATCTTTAAAACTTAGCTCCTTCACATTTTACGTCTCATATTACTCCGCCTTGCTTATTTAAAAATGCAAATACGAGGATTTCACACTCCGACGTTGCACCTTGCAATGCTTGTTCAATCACACGCTGACCTTAATCCCTTAACGTTAATGTCTTTTCGCCGCGAAGAACGAAATAACGAGACGGAGATGCGGAGAAAGAAATAACGAATAAAATGTTTGTTATCTATATCAGTGGGAATAAGATGTCAAGAAGCTCATAATAAGAACGACTAATACTGAATTCAAATTGGAGTGATATAACTTACGTAATACATTCTTTTTGCAATATATCCCGATATAATTTTAAACTTGGGAAACTTGTTGCAAATTCAACCTTTTTCAGCTCATTAACATCTTTCTAATGCCTGGTTGAGCATCAAGTTATCTATCCATGTTTCGTAAATCGTATGTATATCGTAAGTCGCATTTAATCGGTAAAACAACAATTTCATTAAAGTTCAATCGTCACGCTAGTATTCGGTTTTGAATCGACTATAAATACAGCCTTTATTTCCCATCAGACTATTGATTTTTGTATTCCTGGCTTTAGACAGTTTCAATACTCGTGTGTTTCTTGATATCTCTATGAGAACATGAGTATAACATTTTAATAATTTTAATTATCGACAGCCAAATAATTTTCACATTTATGCGCAACAATGTGCGATACGAAGTGCATTTTGCCATGAACAGCACGGCCAAACTGAATTATCGTTGAAATAATACCGTTTCAATTTCCGCGACCTGACGACGCATTTACAATTAATTTATATGCTTACATGCATACAGTTGATACATGATAATTTATTAATAAACTTCAATTTAGGGCATATGTGTATACTTCCCCCACTTCTCTCTCTCTCTCTCTCTCTCTCTCTCTCTCTTCCTTTCTCTATCTATCTTTAACTTTCTCACTTAGGACAGCAAAGAAAGCAAAAAACTACAGTACTGGTAACTATTGATTGCCGTTTGTCATTGAGATATTGTTGCCTTGTATAAGGAGAATGGATCAAGCAACATGTATGTACCTTATCAATTCGAGGCCCCGCGCATTGAAAAGGTGCACGCGATGTTTATTTTTATAATGCTGTATATATGTACACACACACACACACACACACACACGCGCGCGCGCGCGCACACATACATATTTTCTTCTTACGCTACGTCGTACTTATTATCTTAATGTCTATTCGTGTTTATTCACGCTAGTTGCTTTGTATTCCATTTGCATAGTCGAATTTATGCGTGTAAATCGCGGTTTGTCGTGTTTTTCTACGATGGACATACGATAAATAGCGATCTCTAGTCTAAGAAAGTACAAAAGTACGAAAGAAAGTTTTTTTTCTCGGCTCGAGAATAGCTCGCTATTTGCATTTAAAATTACTCGATTGAGTTGGAAATGCATATGGAAAGCGTTTTTTTTTGTGACTTGCATGAATTTTTAGTTTTATTTATATATTTTTTTACATAACTTGTTTGTGTGATAACTGTTGAAATAATTGTTGGTAAATGTAGCTAAGATTCGTTATGATAACCATGGAAAAAAATCGAATAGCACGATACAATATGAATTCTTGGCTGATATTTAGAACGATAAATGAACGGATAAATCAATTTCAATTTTCAGATATATAATGAAATTTCTCTAATTATAAAGTCAATCAATGTAGAGCAAGATAACTCGCGAGAAGCGTTGGGGAAGATTTATTGTCGAAATTATAGATTTCAAAGCGCGGATTTGCGGTATTTTATATAGCATCCGCGATTGCATATGGGGATCAACGCATTGGTACGTCCGGTACGTCCCATCGCCGGACAAAACTATCGACAACTTGCGATCAGAAATACTAGTCGCAATTATTGTCATACTAGATTACTAATTGGTGCCGGCATTAACTCATCGCCGTCGGCTTAACATTAAATGATTTAATGTCCGGCATTGTTTTAGGTATCTCGACCGTTTTTGCTGCCGCACTCATACATTTATAATGTATACTAAAAAGTATATGTTTGAACAAGGCACGAGTGAGATAACTGGACATTCATAATAAATTGTCAAAGGCAATCTTGCCTAATGTTTGCTAATGTTCGCGTTGTCGGAGAGAATATGTGAAGCATTAATAACATAACGTTGGAATTTTTGCGGAACGGTATTTCGGCGCTTAAACAAAGAGAAAGGAATTAGAATGACAAAGGAGATAATTAAAGAGCATATACGAGTCAAGTGTCGAAGCGATTTAACGAGCGGCGAAAATTCGGTAAATGCGCTTGACTCTCTGTGACTCTGTCAATAGCGATTAATCTACATTCTACGTGATATTACGAGTATTTTGTAGATGTAAAATGTGGATCGCGTATCACTGTGTATTATTGCATGTGAATGTTTCGAATGTTAGTTCTCTCTATGGGGCTACACGAGAGAAACAATTTGAAATGATCCAAATTTTTTTAATGTAAATTAATTTACAATAAAAGCTAACATATTCGCACAGCGAGAGAGGGGAGAGTTAAGAATTTTTTAAATAATTTCTGACTTGAGCGCACTTGAAGAACACCTTGTATTAATAGGTGCTAACAATTAAGAAGTATTTAAATAAGTTTTTTTTTTATACTCTTGAATTAGAAAGATTGAACAATCTTCTCTAAAAAACCGCCGAAAAAAATCACTTTTGTAAAAAAAAAAAAATGCGTAATTGTGAAAGCTTTATGGGCCGATTTGCGCGGGGCTTTTTAACTATACATAGTATACATAGTTAGAGCACGTAATAACGAATTAAGCGATTAATCGATTAATATGTATTATACTCCAAAATGAGTACGACTGATTGTTAAGCGTTGACTTTGGGTATTCGCTGGGAATTAAGATAAATCGATCCACCGTTATAATCGCTAAAAAATGTCTCCCGTGTGATCGTCGTCGTTGAATGACCGGTAATAATCGTCATGTAATATTGTAATATTGCAATATAATTTTGAAATTAATGATGCACCACGATATTCAGCTGTATTAATACACTCGAATGCGTCTAATGCGTGTCAATTTTCGTTTTACTATTATTGCGCGTGATTTGTCGAGGAACACTGTAACAGCGTTTTTACAATGAAAAAGCCTGGCCGGAATCACCCCAAGAAAATAATCGATGAGTTTAAAAAAAGATGAAAAGAGAATAACAAGTACGAGTTCGTAAATGGATAAATATAAAATTATTGAATTTGCATTCAAATTCGATAGAATTCAAAAGCTAAATATAAAATTATGAAAAAGACACAACCGTTTTTTATTATTTATATATGTTATTTTATCGTAAAGTCATTGAATTTATTGCGGATAAATCTACATGGCTACAGGTTGAGTTCTTTGTATATTTAATTGTTTGTATAAACTTATTTAATTACGATTTTATTCTTTTCTTTCTTTATACATTTTATTAGTGTCAGAAATTAAATTGGCCTCAAAATTGCGCGGAACTCATATTGCATACACAACCTATATATTTCCTTTTGTCTAAATCAGAGTCCACCTTTTTGGAAACCCGCATCGACTCAGACTGCTTCAATTGAAAACGCTGAACAATAACATTGTAACACTGTATAGAATGTACGAATCAAAGTGTGCCATCTCGAAGCAATTTTCAGTCGATATTCTGCAAAATTCGGACGAAGATTTTATCACAGAGAACGTAATACAAGTTTTATAAGAGATGCGATTGCCCTGTGAATTATAAATAAGAAACAGCTCTTAAGCTCGTAAAGATCGCTCGCCCCTGGGAGATACAAATATCGGGGGTAAGTCCTGCCGCCACCAACTTTCGTTTCTCCATCGCTCGTTATTCTTGAGTCGTAAATAATGGAGTCACTTACGTATTTTAACTCTTTCCTCCCCAATATCCCTTATGCAAGCGGATGTGTAACAAAAACAATAATTAAATATCTTCATTATTTTATAAAACTTAATTTTTATAAATTCATCTATATATTAAATATAAAAATCGTATTATTATGTAAATTTATTCTACATAAATATAAAAATGAGATTTTTAAAATTTATTGAATAGATTATCAACTTTAAGATGAAAGTAACGTTGATGCAATCAATAAAACAACAAGAGAATTCATTGATATTCATGTCTGCTACTTTCCATAATTAAAATATAATAAACTAACTAAAAACATAAAAGTAAAAGTAAGTGCGAGAGTTTATAAGAATTTTGTTAGTATACACAGTGGCAGTTTGTCCCTCTATATTTGTCACTCCATTTTTTTTTAAATTACAGATACCGATTGAAATGATTTAAATTTTAATTTAAATACTTTATATAACATATTTGCATTTACTGTAAATAAAAACACAAAATCTTTTTATTCTAGTTGAGTGAGCGTAAGAGAATTAATATATCATGATAATCAATACTACTACTAATGTCATTGCAATTAATAAAAAAAGCGTATGTGCACGGAAAGAATTTTCTTTTAGAATTTACCCTGAAAATATGATGGTTGTGATACAATAACAATGTTTTAAAGATTTTTATTATGTTCTTCAGTAAAATTAATCAAACTTATTTTATACTTTATTGTAATTTTATTAATGAATGAGAGAGAGAGCTTTACATTAGAATTCTTCAAAATATATTGTTGTCCCACGACTATCATATTTTCAGGGTAAACTTCAAGAAAAAAATTCTCTCCATGTGTAAAATAATATCAGTATTGACAAAATATATTCATTGATAAAAGCTGTTAAGAGATAACGATGCGTTTGGAAAACGAGGCGAGCTTAGCAATTGCAAATGACGATTTTCCGTCCATCTTATAGCATACGATTTTAACGAGGACGATCGCAACGCGAAAACGATCACGTTCCAGCGAAATTGTGCACGAGCATGTATACTTGATACATCCCTTTTATCGACTTCCACCAGAGAATATCCCGGCAAAGTGCCGCGCGCCGTCAAGGTACGACGATAAAAAAAGAATCACAATTGCTATGCATGATGGACCTTGCATCTCGACGTCCGATTCTAGGCGATTTTTTTATTTTTCGAGCAATAATTATTTAACAGAAACGAAAAAAATTCTTTTAAAAATTCTTTAAAAATTTATGTTAATTGAGTGCAAATATCCTTTTCCTCTCTTCTTGTGATTTTGCACAGAGAAAGTAAATCACTAATTAAATAATCTAAAATAATTCCTGTATATATAGAGTATTTCAGATTCTTGATGTATCACCTAATGATAGAAAATTCATTTCCTGGAGCCATTTTAAGATGAAAATTCCGATATCAAAATGTCCCAAGCAAAATAAATTATTAATAAACATTATTAATAAACATTTTTTTAACATAAATATCAATAATTAGAAATATCAGTAATTTTATCTTCATCTACGTAACATTTATATCGATACTAACAAGAGACAATACTTGACTTTTAGCATTTTGCATTGTATCACACCTAAAAAATTTTAGACGGCATAATTCGCTAACTTTAAATGATTATAATATTCAAAATTTATTATAGTCTCGAGAAACATTTTAGGATTAGAATTTTCATCTCAAAATGTCTTCAAAAATCTGGCATTAGCAGGTAGTACGTCGAATTTGAAACATATATATATATATATATATATATATATATATATATATATACTTGCAAAAACTATTGAATATTTATTGTATGACTTAATAATGTACACATGAGTAACATTATTAAAGCCCTTAAAGGAAGTACAAGAATTTTTTATTTTAATCATGTAAAAAATGTAAAAAGCTTTTTCAGGTTATAAAATCATGTAAAAAATGTAAAAAGCTTTTTCAGATTATAAAATAAATGAAGTGATTTATTTTATACAGATATTACAGTTTTATGTTATAATATTTTTATCTCATCATTGTTTTTACATATTGTATTATTCCCGTTTTTAACAATATCGATTAAAATTATTTCCAAATTTTTATTATTTTATAATTGAGATTATAGTATGTATATAGTAATACTATGATTATAATCTACGATTATAATTTGAAAGATGAACTGAATCGCAATACAATTAATCTGTGATTTTTCATTAACTATATGATTGATATATTTTGATACGTTGCGTTCGTAAGAATCTATTCCTTGTAAACACAAACGTTTTAAATAATTCTCGTATAATCGATAATTCTTCACTCTAATACGATCATTGAAGATGACTGAAAGTCAACCGAAACATGCGGAAATTAAATTTGCATTACGTTTATAATAATAAGTTAAAATATATTATATTTTGTTATTATAGCGCATTTATAATCGCGCAATTATTGACTTTTGCTTTTATATTTTGATATATTTGAAATTTAGCAGATATTCTGAATAGTTTTTATGCTCTATATATATATATATATATATATATATATATAGAGAGAGAGAGAGAGAGAGAGAGAGAGAGAGAGAGAGAGAGCATAAAAATTATTCAGTATCACATTTTGATATCTTGTCTAAAGTAATACTCTTGACAGCCACGATATATTTTGCGGTTATGGAAATATTCATTAATTCGGATGATAATAAAAAATTGTTTTTTTTTCAAATTCTGAGATAAAATCACATTTGATGAGGACGATTGAAAATGTAAGGAACATCTTGTGCGTGCACAAATTACACACACACACACACACACGCGCGCGCGCGCGTGTGTGTGTG
>Ga0157364_1004080_pt1 | contig 14452 bp, 11 predicted proteins | sample AttsexASBM2_FD_111476 | JGI IMG/M metagenome (GOLD analysis project Ga0157364, IMG submission 111476) | Fungus gardens microbial communities from leaf cutter ant in Ribeirão Preto, State of São Paulo, Brazil - Atta sexdens ASBM2 | ecosystem: Host-associated > Fungi > Mycelium > Unclassified ... | reverse complement strand
TTTTTTTAATATATTATAAAAAAAAATAACAAAGAAAAAAAAAAATATTATATATAAAATTATAGAATATATAAAAAATATATATATATATATATATATATATATATATATATATATATATATATATATATAACTTCTTCAGAGTGAAAACTTTTCAAAATTGAAAAGAAAAATGTATTAAAACATATACGCATTCACACGTAATAATAATTATATATTTTTCTTTGTTGGGAGAAGACAGTTGCATGAGACAGTTAAATAATATATATATGTGCGAATTGAGAAGGAAAGCGTAGATTGTATATGTAATTGAATGAAGACGTAGTAAAAATTGTTATCTCTTTTTTCTCATCGACCAATTGTGAAAAAAGAAAAATATAGAATACATTGACGAATAAAATATAAGAACCAATTTGTATTGTGAGCTGTAAACAATTGTAAATATTCCTATTTCCTTAATTTTTTTTTAAATTGCTATCTACAATTTCTCACGAAATTATCTATTTATATTTCTAGTCCAATATTTTAAAAATCCTATAAAAATTTTTAAAGTATATACTAAATGGATGTAAAATAATAATTATTAATAATAATATATACTATGTTTCTAAATAGTTCATGAAGTTTTTCATATATTTGATCACACACATAATTTCGTGAGTAATTATATAAATATTATACTTGATTAAAATATGGATATGGATTTTATTTAATTTATATAATTTTATCATATTTAAAATGAACTAATAAAGAATGTTTGCCACATTTTTTATGGGCAAAGTAAAAAAAAAATATGAAAAAATTATTCTAAAATCTCGATGTAATCTTTGTCTAGTCAGGATTATTATTAAACGATAAGATCTTCATAGAAATATAATCGCAATTTAATCTCGTAAATGATTCGCATCGATCTCGTAAGAATCTCGAGTGACGCATGTGATGTTACTTTCCGTTTGTTTTAGATCGGGGACAATGGGTAGCCATTGGAGTGTTGACTGCTATATTGGTGTTTTTAATCATTTTATTTATAATTAAATGAATCATCTCTCGTCTCCTCTGGCTTCTTCCCCTTTTCCTCCTTTCCTTCGATAATAATTTCGTTTGTAGCTTTAAATATAATCTAAGTCCGTTTGACCTATTACTGATAGCGAGATTTTATGAATACTAGAAATAAATACAGAGTTAAAATAATTTATAATGGTCTTCTCTTAAATGTCAGTCACCAATGATAAGTGCAATATTTTCTATATAATTGCCTATATAAACTATTTAAGCAATCATATATTATAATTATAATAATGTTGTGTAATATAAATATATTAAAATTGTTTTTCTTCGCTAACAAAACATCTCCAATTATAGACAGTTTCTTTTTTGAAAGATAAGAATATATAGTAATTTACGAAGTTGATCGAAAATTTAAAATGTTACAGATATGCATATATTAACCTTTCAGATTTATTGTTTCAATAATATAGAAGTTATAATCAACTTCGTGAATAACTGCAAAAATGGAAATAATATTGTTAAAGAAGGAAAAAATGAATGTTGCGTAACAGCAATCTAATATTGTTCTCGTATAGATGCACAATTAATGAGATAATATTATCCCTTATAATTACTTTCGAGATATTTATTGTCTTCAAACGTTACAATTTGTAGAATGTTCTCGTATAAAAATGTTCCCTTTTTTAAATCTATCTTGCCTATTATAAAAATAGAATCTGTACGTGAATTCTCTATCCCTGCATGATTAGAAATTTCGATATTCAGCAATATAGATGACTATAATTAAATGCTACGAAATGATTATTATTCTAAATAATTCGTGTAGGTATATATATTCTATTCAATGTTTTTCAACGAATATTGTAGGCGAAAATAGATCTTTATTTTATTCTTATTTTAATATATAAAAACGGATTTTAACGTTTATCGAGTATATTGTCTCTATATTATTCCAGAAATAGCTTTATTATACTATTTTGATTATTCACGTTACTTTCTCTTTTTCATTGTTCCACTATTTTATAAAGGCCGAAGAACATTTCTAAAATTAACATTAGGGATACAATGGATAATGATTTGTCGGATAACTGGATACTGGATATGCAATGGATAATGCTATCAGATAACTGGATATCGGAGATCTTGTCTGGTCAAGTCGGATAATCGGATTTTACGAAGAGATTAAAAACTTAAAAATCTAATTGTTTTTTACAATAAAGAGAATTTTTTTATGTAAAATATAAATATAGCGCTATAAAGATTTAATATTTATACAGAAGATAAAAACATTATTTATTGCCTAATAATGCAGAAATGCTCATATTTCTTATGAAAAATACAAAATACTTAAAAAATATGTAACAAAAATGTAATACACAAATAAAGAATAAAGGCATAAAAATGATTTCAATTTAATTTTTAAATTATGTTACATTATACATGTTAATTAACGTTTAAACATAATAAAAGAATGTGTATGTAGTTTATAGATTGGTCTGATATATGTATAAAATATTTTGAAAATTAAAATTTTGAATCTGTATAATTTCTATCCAAATTATGGAAAATTATTTTTTTATAATCCGATAACTAAACTAGCCGGCCGGATATCAGATAATTGCTGGATATCCATTGCATCTCTAATTAACATAATTTTCTTAAGTTCTAGATCATTGCAAATAACATATTAATATGCATTGACATAACAGTTACATGTTACGGATGTATACAGATTTATATACATATTTATACATAATTAATAGTCATTATAACAATTATATAATAAAGCAAAAATGCAAATTGAATGATAAATGACGATAAATCCAAATGTATATACTACAACAGAATCTTTGGTATGAAATGTTTGTCATTGCCACTGTGCGCATATGTATCTATGCACAAAATTTATTCCTAACTTAATATGCAAAATGCTTTTTAATCATTACATAAATTATTTAAGAAACTTGCCATTTGAAATTATAAAAATTATAAAAATTTATTTGTTCGGAAAAAATATATCAAAAATCTATTAAATAATTTCTAAATTATATCCTTGAATCATAAAATCTTTATTATTAAGAATCTATGTAAGTTATCATTAAGAATATTTGTTCTAAAATTATTAAGTAAATTTCTTTAAAAACTTGGTCATTTTTATCCTATTATTTAAGAAATTTATTTATTACTGGAAAATCAAGAGATTAATCTGGATTTTCAAATAATATTATGTACTAAAATTCTACTAATATCTTTTCTTTAAAAAAAATGATTTTAATAATCTAAAAAAAGATTCTTGATCTAAAAAAAATTTAAAAATCCTTGAGTCTTAACTTAAGGAAAATACATAGGAAAATGTTTTATATAGTTTATAGCTTATAATATACTTCTAAAAAAATGACACAAAAATGAATAAGGCGTAAGAGGATAAATTTTAAGGCTCAAGACGGACACGCTGATAACAATCAGTTGGTAAAGCCTTTCGAATATCATCGATGTTCTCCACTTCAATTCGCAGTCTGCTGACTTCATCTTCATAATTTTTAACCCATTGCGTTTGTAGATTCTTCGCATCCGTCAATGCACGGATCCGCTGATCCAGGTTTGCGGCTTTTATTTCTTTCTCAGCAGCAACCAGACGTTCTTCTAAGCGATTTAAATCGGCATCATCTGAATTACAAAATTAAAGTTTAATCTTTACATTAGAAAAAATATCGAATTGAATTTTGTAATACGAATCATTAATAATATATTTAATATTTAATATGACTATAGAACGCAACGCTCAGAAATAAATTTTTATATGTTAGACATAAATGAATCTGAAGTTTAAAAACCAACCAAATGATTGGAGGAATAGAACTCACCGATTTCTGGTAGATTCTCGAGTTCCCTAATAATTGCGGCAACTTCGGATAAAGCTTTATCAACTTGTTGCGATGCTAAAGTCACATTGGTTTTCGCTTGGCCAACTTTATAGTTTGCCTAAAAATTAGAATTTTAAATATTTGCTTTAATTTTGAGAAATAATTGAATTAGAAAAAAATAGGTCTGGTTTTTTACCGAGATTAATTAATTAATACATAACAATATTTTATCCATTACTCTTTTTTCCATCCCTTAATTTAATTAAATTCTTACCTCGGCGGTAATATTAGCGTCATTGGCCATTTGAATTTCATGCAGTCTGATCATCGAATCCGTAGTGTCAACTCGGAGATGTAACTTCTCAGCTTCGTTTCCGAGCCGTAAAGCTTCGATTTTAGTTTTATTCGCTTCCACTCTGATTTCGTTTGCATTAGTACTCGCCCTATCCGCATAAGTCTGTAATAATAAATAAAATGTTATGATATAAATATTATAATAATATATGTATAAGATAAAAAAATAATTCATATGTATATAATAGATAATAAGTATATACGAATATATAAAAATAAATATTAATGAATACATATATTATAAAAAAATAAAACTAAAAGATAAAAGTTATAATAATTTTAATTTTAAAAAATGCAATAATAAATTTACTATATAATTTAATATTTTTATATATAATAATTTAAATAATTATACCTGAGCGTTTTGTGCAATTTCGCGTGCACTTTTAGCGTTACCTTCCGATCCATTTAGCACTCTCTCCGTTTCTATAGCTTGCATATTAGCATTGTTGATCAATTCTTCAATTTTCTGGATGTCCTTCAAAGCACTCTGAGCCTTAATACGTTCACGTTGTACTTCAGCATCAAATTCTAATACAATACAAAAATTATAATAAAAAATGTTTCTCAAAGAAAAACATTTTAAGAATAAATTTGTGAATTTTCTCGTTTTTCTAATTTTGTAAAACGAAACATTTCTAGAGTTTTTTTTTAAACTTACCTCCTAATTTTTTTAAAGTTTCCTGAGCTTCTTTCAGTGTCTGATCGCCACGTTTAACAGCGTCATTTGCCGTCTCGTTAGCTTCATCTAATTCAGCTAACAGTTCAGCAGTTGCAGCTTGTTGATCTTGAGCTCTTTCTAAAAGTTCTTCGCTCTTTTTAATTTTTTCAGTCATTTCTTTGATAAAATTCTCGTTTTGCTCCAATGAAAGTTGTGCCTGCTCTTTTATCTGCAAGCTCTATTTCATAAAACATAGATTATTTACATTTTGTATTAGTACTAGCTTTTATTATTATTATTTTTAGACTAATTAGTATCTTTTTATTTAAATTTATATATTATAATTTTTTCATCTGTATATTTATTTATAATATTTTGTAATTACCTCACTGCTAATGCTTTCTATTTGCTGTCGCAATTGCTCGATATCGACTGCAGGAAGCGTTAAATCGAGGATCAGCAAATCTAATGCTTCTTGAGAAACAGTTGAGGATTTAGTAGCTGCTATGGCAGTGAGATTCTTCACTTCGTCCATACGATCATCCAATTGCGCTAGTTTGTTCTCCAGATTCCTTAGTTCATCCCTGCGCAGAATTTTTTTATATTCTAGATATAGTGATTATAAAAAAGATTGCAAATGTTAAATAAAATTAAAGAAAAAAAGGAAATATCACTTACGTTATATTGGAATATTTCGATATTGTTTGCTTTGCGAGATTATAAGCATCCATTGTCGTGTTTCGCGCCTGCTCTGCTAACATGTAAAGCTTCTTGGCTTCGTTCGTATTTCTAGAAAAATAGAATTCCAATATTGAATAATAATATCATATAATAATATATAATCATCGAAAATTTCTTAATAAAATTAGATCAATCAAAAAAAGCCTTTTAATAATAATTTATAAATAATTCTTTATTTTTTATTTTTAAAGAGATCTTTAAAATAGAGAATTAGTTTATTGTTATTAATACAAATAACAAAAATTGGAAATTTGAATTAATTTTCTAGAAACTTTTTTTATTCATAAAATAAGTTAAAAATTTACTCATATTTACAATGTAAAATACATACATTTCAGCAACTACACGCGCTTCTTGTGCAATCGATGTCATTTGTTGATTTTGCTGGCCGACTTGTTCAGCACGCAATTTCGCTGAACTTAAAGCACTTGCTCCATCTGTACCCAAGTAATCTTCTGCCTCCTGCCATTCATTGTAAAATTATAAAACTATAACTTAATAATTTAGAATAAAAATTATTTATAAAATTGCAATCAAATTTTTCGCGAAACAAGGACAAGAGAGATGAAAGAAATTTTGCAACTTATATATGTTAATAAGTATATATGTTAATAAGTATTATATTGTCAAATTATATTCCTAAATAATTTTTTGGATGTATAGTCAAAATTCGAAATTATAAAGAAGCAAATTTTTATTTACCGTTAACTGCTCGTAAATTTTATCCAAGACTTTCTCTGCCTCATCAATACTTATTAAACCTTCTTCAGTTATATCGCGTGCATCATTTGCTGTAACGGCTACGGTTTGATAGATTTTGTCAATCTTATTTAATTGCTCACGCAGCTCGTCTAGCTGTTCTACCAATGTTTTATTCTCACCTAAATGGGATATCAGCTTTTACTTTTACAATAATATTATAAGCGAAATCACAATATCAGCTGTTTATAGTTTTCATTGTAATATATAGTATTAAAGATAATAAATTTTAAAGCTTCATTATTTAACTTGACTTTTTAACTATAATTATTACTATTATATAATTCTCAATTTAAATAAATAAGATTTAGATAATGATGATAATAATAATAATAATAATAATAATAATAATGATATTTACTGCCAGATCCTTGCTTGGCGGTAGTCAATAACGTTTTTACTCTATCTTGAACATTCTTGAGCTCTTTCTCGAAATCCGAATTCTTGATGACAGTGGGACTGCTGTTGATCTTATAAAGAGTGTCTTCAAGCTCAGCTAAACGTTGTCGGTGATCATTGACCGCCGACTGTACAAGATTGTAACAGTCGGGGCAGTCAACACAGCCGTGCTGGCGATTATGCTTGTTCTCTTTGCAGCGATCACATCGTCTGCCTTCAACGTTCGTCAAGCACTGCCAATAATGATCAAAAATATTAAGCAAAAAATACAAAGAAGTAAATTTATTACCTAAAAATAAAAATCCAAAAAAATAAAAAATATATAAAATTTTTATATAAGTTGATTGGTTTAATATGTATAAGGAATAATCATTTTTTATTTAAAATATAATTTTAAAAATTTAATGTGATCACACTCGTTTTGTTGCAATTTACTTGTTAACTATTTAATTTTATGTAGGTATAGGCACTTACAGGACATTGTCCGTTTGCGTCACATTGCAAATCTTGCGATCCAATACTGTCGCAATCGCAATGCTTGCAACCTTCGCGACTGAATCCATATTGATAGGGTTCACAGGCATCGCAACGTTGACCCGTTACTCCAAGTCGACACTGACATTGTCCTGTTATTGGATCACAAGTACGATTGTAAGAACCTTCAAGATCGCAATTACAAGGTATGCAACCCTGCAATACAAAGATATAAATTTTTTATAAGACAAACAAATTAAATTAACATGTTACTTGATAAGTAATTTTACAAATTTATTATATTAGTTATTATTATATTAAAATTGACTGTTTTTATTTTAATTAAGAGATTTTACCTCCCCACTCGCAATATGATAATAGCCTTCCTCGCATTTGTCACAATTGCGACCTATGACGTGCGGTTTGCAGGCACAATGTCCTGTTAATTGGTCGCAAGGTGCAACTCTTCCATCATCAAGTTCCAAAGTGCCCGGTGGATAACACTGACATAACTTACATCCATCTTCTTTGCGATCTGATAGCGCGTCTCCATAATATCCTAATATATAAAACATAATTAAATATATATTATATATTACAGAAATTATGTGAAAGAAATATTATATAATAGATTATAAAATAATTTTTAATTTATATTTACCAGCTAGACATTCCTCACAATGAAAGCCCGCTGTATTATTAACACATTTGAGACATTCTCCTGTTTCGTGATTACAATTTCTAACTGCATTTAAATCGATATTGTTGTTGCAATCGCAAGGACGGCAAGCGAGACCTTTTTCAGGATTTCCATAGTAACCATCGGAACACGTTTCACATCTAGGTCCTGTACAAGAACATTTCATATAATTTTTAATAAATTAAAAAAGAAAGAAGGAAAATAAAATGTATTAATTAATTAAATTTTTCTTTTTTAATTATTTGAAATGTTAAAGTACTAGTATGTTTAAGTACTTAGAAAATGTGTTTATAAAAACTATGTATATGTTTACCAGTCCTGCCAATAGGACATTCGGAGCAGATGGGATCTGGATTGTTGCCCAGAAGAATGCAAGGTCCGTTATCGGGACAAGGACACGGTTTGCAATCGTCCGGGGTTCCTTTCAATGGATAACCATAGTATCCTCTACTACATAACTCGCAATTGCTTCCTGCAGTATTATGCTGACAGATACATTGCCCTAAAATATAGAAAAAAATATATTTAAAGTATTATTAAATATTTCAAAAGACACTTCAAAATATCTATATATTTATAAGAATTTATCACTTTTTCAGAAATTATTAGATCAGAACAAGCAAGAATTGCAATATACTCGAAAAATCATAAAATTTATTAAACAAATATAATTCGACAAAAACGCAACAATGAGTAAATCCGATTTTTTTTTAAGATTAAATAAAGTAATTTTTCTTCTGCAATTCAGTTTGATTTATTCTTTTTTTTAAGCCTATGATATAATAAAATTCAATTACCAGTCTCCGCCTCGCAAATATCAGCGTGCCCATTACAGTTGCAAGGAACACAAAGAGCAAAGGGACCGCCATTGGGAGGATCGTGGTGGAATCCGGGCGCGCACGACTCGCAAAACTGACCGACGTAGCCGTGAGGACACTGGCAATGTTCCACCCAATCGGCCGACTCGCCGGCTGCGCCGCGATGAGCCGTCTCTAATTTCACATCGTCCAAAAATCCTCGACCTTGATGAGTATAAGTTCCACGAATTTTTATGGCGGTCAAGTTTGACAGAATTGACATGAAGGCACGAGAAGATAATCGTGGTTGCCAACCATAGTTAACGTGCTCATGCAATTTAAACTTGTATTCTTGAGGCTACAAAGATGATCACATTAATGTAATATTACGAGAAAATAGTAAAAATAAAAACACTTACCGTAACAGTCGGTAAACGGTTGTTCTGGCCAAAGATCGGCTGTGTGATCTGCTCGCCGTTACCACCTTCTAAAATTACATCGCGCGCTGTAGGAGCTGGTCCAGCTTCCCCTATCCTCAATATGAACGATATGTGCTGATTATATGACGCTCGCTGGTCTCCCAGAAATTTATCGGGCGCGAGAAAATACACATTGTCACGGTCGAGCGCAGTAGCTGAGATCGTCTGCGTCAGTGCATCGTAATGCAATGGAATCGGATTACCGGCTACAGATGCGGACCAACGTTCATTTCCTCGCACAAACATACTCTCGATGAACAACTTCGAATAACCGGTTGCCGGTCGACAGACTGAGGAATGGCCGTAACAGAAACAGGGAGTACAGCCAAACTCGTTATCTACTGCCAGATTGAAGAATCCTGGACGACACCTAATCAATTTCGGCATTCGCGTTAATTTCGACTTTCGAGGAGTAAAACAAAGTCAACAGAGACTAATTTAAAAAATTAGATTCACAGAAGATAATAGAAAATTGATTCCAAACTGATCGAAGAATCGTTATTGAAATCGTTGTTAAGACATAATACGGAAGAAGTCCTATATAATCTGGCACAGATAGTACTTCAATTATTTTTCAATGATGATAATATAAACTAAAAGATCAAAAAACCGTAAATTCCTCATTTAAAACGATTAAGACATATCGAGAATCAATATATTAAAGTGCAAATTAATTAATTTAATATTCTTTTCCAAAGATTTGGTTGAATAACATAGCAGAACTAACTCTCTGCAGCGTTTTCCCTCGACGTTTTCCTTACAGACGCAAACTCCTGTGATAGTATCGCAGTTGGGAACATTATTCGCCGATCCTGCTAAACTACATTCGCATGAAGTACAGCCCTGCGAACCGAAATTATAAAAGTTGGCTGCACAACGATTGCATTTATCCCCTGTTACACCAGGTTTACATTGGCATTTACCCTCGCTATTACACTGCAAGCTTCTCGAACCTGTATTAAAAATATAATTCATTATACTTTTATTTATTACTTTATATTCATTTATTTATTTATTTATTCATTTATTTGATGGTAGTATTTATATATAGAGAAAATTATAATAAAATTAATTATAATAAAATTATAATAAAATTATAATTTTATCGAATATCAATTATCATAATTTGTATTATTTAATATTATTGTAGCATTATTACCAATTTCGTTACAGTTGCACGCAACGCAATAATTATCCTCAGGCCGTTGATAATAGTTTTCGCGACACCGCTCGCAATTGGCACCATCGCGATTTGCTCGACAATCTAAGCAATGACCTCCATGACCCGTTAGCTTATACAATTCCTTGTCGAAATAACATCTGTCCGAGTACCCGTTGCAGTTGCAAGCTACAAAAATTAATAAGTAGTCGAATTAATAGATTAATAATTGCAAAATTTTTAATTACGGGAAAAAAGGAAACATCGAGATCCGATTTTTCATTATCTGATTAACTTGTGGTTAATCTGATGTTTCATCCATGGGCTTCATCCATGATATTATAGATGATATTATAGATGAAGCTTATTGGATAAAATATCAAATTAATTACAAGTTACCAGATAAAATGGAACTTAAATATGTTCTGCTTCTTACAAGAATATTATTGCTATATTTAAACATTAAATATTAAAATTTATTATATTAGAATGAAAAAGAATAATGCAGGAAGAATGTTATGAATGTTAAGAATGAGATGTATCAACAAATAATGAATTTAATTATCTAATAATATTAATTATTTTTAATTATATTTATTTAATAATTATAATTTTAAATAATAATTTAATATTGAAGTTCAAAGTTGAAAAATTTATACAAAGATATCAATAAAAATTTTATTTAAAATGTTCATTTTTCTATAAATGTTCATTTAAAAATTTACATAATGCAATTACAAATAATTTTATACAAATGATATATTATAAATAATTAATTACTGGATCCTGAATACCGAGGGCGTATTTCATTCCGTGGCGTGCACAGCAGTATGCAATCCGCTATTAACAACGTGATCAATTTCATTTTTCCGATAAGAATATTCACAAAGGTCGATGCATTATAATTTATTTTATTGCTGCTTATTACTATAATTTAATAATTACAATTGTTTAATCATATACTTATATATTTAATTGCACTCGAGTCTAACTCGAATTGTTACTTCAACTGTTATACATCTTAAATCACTGTCACTTATATTTCATATGATTACAATTTAGAATACACTTCCTTGGATTGATCTCTAGATATTTTTCGAAAATCTATTTTTTATTATGTCTTTTATTAGGGATTTCGAGGATTTTGATTAGTGAACAGTTATAGTCTTTATCTTGGTACACCGAATGCAGACAAAAGTGCATTGAACGGCCGTGTACCTTCGCCACAAGTCGTGCATCCCCACTCAAGAGAGCGGCACATGAACGTAAAAGGTAAAGCTGGTATCAGGTAATACTGGCGAAGGTGCAGTCGCTTATGGTCTTTGCAATGCGCAGCATGTTCCTCATTCGATACGGACAGCATTATACAGAGAAAAACCAAGTCCCTAATGCAGTTTCTCGTGCAGTTATTTCAGTAAAGCGAGTTATTTGCAAATAAAATTCTTAAACATTAAACTAAAAATAAAAAATCTTTTTTTTACATGTAATCAATTTTGGTAATTTTGATAATTTAATTGATTTCATTACGCGTAACACATTATATATCCATCAACATTTTGCAACAAAGATTTAGAAATACAAGGGCCAGTACAGTTTAACACATTTACATTCTATTATCTTCTTCCTACACAACTCTAGTTTGATTTTATTCCTTTTTTAAATTGATTTAGATTAAATTAACACAGTAACCTTTTAATTAAAATATTATTTGGATAATTATACGGAACTAAAAATAAAAAAATCAAGAACAGAATAATAATTAAAATTATAGCAAAGAATTTAAAAATAATTCTTAAAAATAATCTTTCTTTTCGTTATTTATTTAACTCAATAATATCTAAACTTTTGCTTTATGTATTTTAAATTCTCTCCTATAATTTGCTACAATTTAAATGAAATCATTGATTTTCCATGCTGTTTATATTAATTTTGATATTAAATACCAATTTTTCCAGATTCATTAAGAAATTGTGTGTGATGTGCAAAATTTGTTGCACATTGTTCTTAAAACTGTATTAAAATATGTATCCGATATTTATTGAATACTTACGTTTGCATTCGTGTGCATCGGTAGTTGTGGCACGGCCCCAAGGAGCGTTATTGTAAAAAGGCAGGCACTCATTGCAGTCTGGACCAGCGGTGTTGTGCTCGCATCTGCGAATAAATTTAGTTTTCTAATTAGGTATATTGTAATATTGCTTACAATTTTGTCAAAGATGACAATAAAATTACAAGAATATTTAGTAGTTTAAAGATCCTAATTTTATTTTTTTTAATATTAATTTATTAGAAATAAAATGTTTTATCATAATCTAATATTATGTTTAAATATTCCAATATTTAATTTGCGTTCATTAAGTATATTGTATGTCCCTGGATATATGCAGAAAGCAGTATCAGATCCGCCAAAACTTATAAAGACGATCGCAAGCATTACTAATAAACGAGCGCTTAATTTACCTTTGTTCATATCCTAATATTTCAAGAAGTATAAATCCAGAAATTATATTCTTAACATAATCTATATACTATTAAATATGTATGTGCAAAAAAATATTTTGGTATATGATATCAAAAAATTTTCAATATTAAAATTTGAATGAACTCTCGAATTTCAAAATCATGATTATACTTGTATTATGGACAAGTGAGAGTAAATAAAATTATTACTGGGCAGTAATTGATACGCCAAATTAACAAGTAACTTATATTAATTTTCTTACATTGAATATTTACAATCTTTCATATGTTTCGGCTTATTTCAAGCTATCTTCAGCAAAGTACAATCATAATCGATGTGCGCAACTATGTTCGAATAAAAATGTCTGAAACGTACGAAGATGTAATATCAACGTAAGAAAATAAATACAAATTACTTGTTAATTTGACCCAATTATTGCGTAGTGATAATTTTTATTTACTCTCACTTGCCCGCGATAGAAGCATAATTATAGTTCTAAAAAATTTTCGTACATAGAAACTTTGAAAGCAATAAGAAAAGAGAAAAAGAAGGTAAATACCAAGAAGGTAGATATCAAATATCAAAGTATAATTGCACATGTACGTATATATATATAAAAAATTGCTAAGAGATAGGACTTATTACCGGCAGACTCTGCGAGTTTTGCCATCGACACTAGTGCTGTTTACGCATTCTCCGGCGTGGCCATTGCAAGCGCATCTCGCACCGACTGCTATATCAGCTATCGCATAATAATAAGATTTCAGCACTTGCGCGTCGCCGAAAACCTCATCGCCGAACGTGTTCAATCTGTCTAGAGTAATTTTCAAATCTGATGCTTGCACCCATTCCTACAAAATAAATCGCGTCTCTTAAAACTCGTCAATATGATAAACATAAACAAACTACGAAAAACTTTTAATTTTATAATTAAAGAAGTTTCATTCTTTCAAATTATTTCTTTAAATTTTTTACTTTAAGTTTATTAAATTATTAATATATTCTTTAATCAACCATTCTAATTTTTTTATGGTTGATTATAACAATTTCCTGATTCTCGTTAATGAATCAAAATAATTATTGAATCAAAATAATTTTAATGTAAAATATAAATTTTTACTATATATTACAAATAGAATTAAAGTTATAAGAATGTTATATACAAAGAATATATTGTTTTTAATTATATAATTGCCTGAAGTTCAGTGTTGGTTTCAAAATAATAGGCGGAAGGTCGGCCCTCCAAGGTCGAAAAGGCGACAGTGCCTTTAGTGAGTGGAGAGATGTCGGAGAATTCCGAGGTGCATAGTACGCGAGTGTCGTCACCGCGAATGGTCTCTTTTGATTCGGGCAGGTCGTACGTGTCCCGGCACGTCGCTGAATAAAATTGATAAGCCTCCCACGGCGACTTCTCATTTTTCCGCTTATAGATACCCCAGCTTTCCGGCCGAGGCGACTCGAACAGTACTCTGACGTATGTTATGTCAAATGTCTTTCCTAATTTAAAAATCAGAATATTATTAAACATAAATAAAAAGTATAATATAATAATAATAATAATAATAATAATAATAATAATAATAATAATAATAATAA
>Ga0157364_1004079_pt1 | contig 14454 bp, 10 predicted proteins | sample AttsexASBM2_FD_111476 | JGI IMG/M metagenome (GOLD analysis project Ga0157364, IMG submission 111476) | Fungus gardens microbial communities from leaf cutter ant in Ribeirão Preto, State of São Paulo, Brazil - Atta sexdens ASBM2 | ecosystem: Host-associated > Fungi > Mycelium > Unclassified ... | reverse complement strand
TGTGTGTGTGTGTGTGTGTGTGTGTGTATGTGTGTGTGTGTATGTGTGAATGCATCTCGTGCAGCGGATGCAACTGCGAGTGGTCAGTAGCTCGCAAACCGAGTGACCGCTCTCTCTCGCCGTGTTCCGCACGTGAAAGTGGCGCGCGAGGGGGGAAAAAAAACAGAGCCAGTTTTCGCCGCATAGTGAACTTTTTTAATTGCATTTCGCGCTCGAAATGCTCCTCGAGTAAAAATTCATCAGAGACAGATGGACCTATTCGGACATACAGATGTTGTGAAAATAGCAAATTTACGTGAGTTGTAAACGAGGCATGTCACGATAGGCATATATGAAAACAAGTAACATAACATTAGTGAGAACATTGGTGGTAACTTGAAAGAAAGTTGATACTATCGTAATGTGAACATCGTGCGTTAAGTTGAATAAAATGTGAAATATTTAGATCTTTATATTTGTTAATATTTAGAAATTTTGAGTGAAAAAAAGGACTGAAATTTTTTTTTTGTTCAATATATATTTGAAAGTATACATACATTACACATAACTATTGTGTATTTATATTTATATAATAAAAGATCATTTTTAACCTCGATATAATTTATATAATGATATTATTATAAGCTTACACACTGTTTTCCTATATTATTTTCAATTTTAATTGATTTTGCGATAAGAAGTAAGATGGAAGATTAAATCACTGCTGTCAAATTTTCTAAAAAACAATTCTTTACGCACAGCAAAATGCGAACGTAAATTAATTTTTGGAGCGGAAAATACTGGTGATGTGCACAGAACAACATGAGGCGCTGTGACAGTTTCCTCGGATAGACTAAGAAAGGAACAGAAGTTATGCCATAAGTTTTAATAACACATAAATAAAGACGACGTTATAATAGAGTTCCCTCGCAGCGAGTTTCTTAGTCGAGGGATTCGATATAACGAATACATAACGTGGTTCGTTATAAATATTTAATCGTAAACACATGGAATTTTCCAACGGCGATAGTATGAGACAGAAAGTGATCAATTTTTCGGGTGTGTGTGTTTGTTGGGATAGGTTTTAAAAAAATTAAGCAATTTTTTAATTAGCTTCTCATTTCATATATATATATATATTTAAATAGACAATAGGCAAAGTATCAATTAAAGTGTTGGTTAAGAAAATATTTCGAAAAAAATGTAAATTAATAATTAAGTGGTAAAATTTTGTTAATTATTAAAAATAATTACGGGTTATCAAGAAATATATGAACGAATTTCACTGATAAATCTTTTGGCAATCTTTAGGTAACATATGACATATGTGAAAATGGGAAACAAAGAGAGAAAGAAAGAGAGAGAGAGAAAGAGGGGGGAGAGAGAGAAAGAACACGAATAAAGCATGCGTTTTCATTTTTTCATCAATGTTTTTCTCCCAAAGTAAATTTGATACTTGAGGGACAGGAGAGAGAGAGAGAGAGAGAGAGAGAGAGAGAGAGAGAGAGAGAGAGAGAGAGAGAGAGAAAGAGAACAACAGAGAGAACAATTCTCATAATATATACATTTCGTTGGAATATCTCAACGAGAAGAACACAAATATGTTGAAATGGAGCATAATTGGGCTCGCTTTATTGTGGTTTGTCGTTGACATACGACGGCTGATCTTATTTTCTTGCTATCCGACGACTCCAAGCTCTCAAAAACGCAGGCCGCAGAATTTTGTCGCGTGACGCGCATCGAAGCGCGAGAAAAATAAGTAATAATGAAAATTGCCTTCGCGCATTTTTTTTTCTTTTTTTTATTCTTCATTCCAACCGTCACGTCTCTCATGGTATTCAATCACGCCTGGCAAAACTGCCAGAATTTATTCTCGATAAGAGGAACCACGGGGGTGGAAAGAAAGAGAAGAAACGGAAAGAGGGAATAAAAGAGAGAGAAAGAGAGTGGCTCGTGTCTCTAATACACGCGGGGGCGCATGTAATTCCAAGGCCGCGCCATATTTTAACATCGTTCCGAGTTACATTATGTTTCAGCAAAATGGTCGGCGCACACGTGGCAGCGCGTCGACGACGAGGAGGGTGGTTTATCTCAAACACACAATCCCACCCTCTCCCTCTCTCTCTTTCTCTCTCTTTCTCTCTCGTTTTAGCTCTTTACTCCCCATACACCAACGACAGGATCAGAGGCGAGGGGATGTGAGAGTGAGAGAGAGAGAGAGAGAGAGAGAGAGAGAGCGCAACGACGATAGAAAGATGAGAGGGGCGAATGGAGGCGTTGAGGGTGAGAGGGTGGAGAGAAGGTCGACGACGACCCTCGGCAACCAACCCCCACTCTGAGCCACCCCTTTCTCCTTTAGCTTTCGCGTCGTCTATAGAGGGATGGAGGATGGCAAGCCGGCAACGGTACGCGAACTAACGACGTTCTTTCGCTTCTCGAGAAGAGGAGGGTGCGCGGAAAGAGCGGTGGGGGTGGCGGGCGGACGAGTGGAAAAAATGGGAAGAGAGGAAGGCAGAAGCAGCCGGTCGCGCGCCGCTCGCCGCTCGCGAGAGAGGAGACACCGAAGGGACTGCGGCAGGTAATGATGTACCGCGGTAAATTTCCTGCGGAAAATTACACACAAACTTGGCCCACGGATTTGTCGCTAAAAGGTAATCGTTTACCTTTTTCCTTAGCACGGTTCGCAAAAGTTAGATCAACGTGGTGAAAGAAAGTCTTACCGCGAGTCTTACCGCATCACTAATCGCGTTAAAAGAAAATTACGATGTTTTATATATCACGTTATTCCGGCCACTTCACTTTTAAACATAATCAACTTATCGTACATCACTTTCACCTATCGCAAAGTCTTTCTACATTTATACAAATACTTTATATTGTATGCTAATTACTTGATATATCGAAAATGTAAAAGATTTCGAAGAGTATTATATTATTACAAGAGTACACTTAAAATAATACTTAAAAGTTAAAATATAGCAAAGCCTTTTCAAATACTTTTACTTTATGCTAATTGTTTTATTGAAAGAGCTTTATGTAAGAGATTTTGGAAAATGTTATATTATTTTAAAAGAAGTACCACATATAAAATAGAGTACATTAAAGTACACACAATCAGATTAATTTTCTTTACATATCTCTTGAGCGGATTGACAAAATGAAAAATCAGTATATGCTTCGTTTAAATCTCTCCGATTAAATCTTTCCTCACAGCGGGAGTAATTGATGAAACGAAAAGTTTCTTAAGTAGTAGATGAAACAAATCATGGGGTAGAAGCAGGCGATTTCTTCCTGCAGTCGACAATACACGACCGTGAAGGAGACAGTCGATAATTTCTTCCAGAGGAACCACTCTCCGTGCTCTCTTTACGAAAAGGCCATGCCGAATGAGGCGAACTTTGCATTGTTACGAAATCGAGTGTCGCGCATTTGGTGGACTACCGACAATTTCAAAGTTTTTATGTTTGAGTTTGCCGATTAATTGGGAACATTATACTTCCGTCCGACAAACTTCCGTTCGGCCACACGAATGTCATCCCCTTTTTTCTCCTTCTTCCTACGTTGTTGGACTTGTCAGATCAAATTATAAAATCAATCTCAAACTTGTTCGTTTAATGATTGTGATTATTCTACTTTAATTATTAGTGATTATTTTCTCAATTACATAAGAAGCGGACTATTTTATAGACTATTAATTTTGCAAACTATCATAATTTTTTTATGAAATAAACATATTATAATAAAGTTATATTTATAATAGAAATATAAAATGAATGTAATAAACGTAGAAATATTGATATTAACGGAATAATATAAACTAGCAATAATATATTAGAAATTCAAATTGTGAAAAAGGGAAAAGGCTCTTCTTTTGTTCTTTAGTGAATAATTTCTATGTTCTTTCATACATAGTGACTAATGACTTAATTTCATTTTATCACGCAACGTACAAGCACCTTATACTTCATAATGTGACATAGATATAGTAATAAACTGACATAATTATCTAGATAACAAAAATCGAAGTAAAAAGATAATTATTATATGTTTTTTTTTTTTAAAGTGACCGCAATTACTTTTATTGAATAAGGAAGAAAGAAGTTTTTCTGTAAAAATTACTTAATAATTATCGTAATTGTTTTATGAATTTTCAAATGGATTAAAAAACGATTTTACAATTTACAATCTTCATTCATAAATTATTATCTTTGACTTATATAAATTATTATCTTTGACTATAAGATTAGTTGTACACGGACGTATACAAATTTATCAAACAAATTTATTTATTTTAATTCTTAGAGAGGAAAAGAAAGAGAGAGAGAGAGAGAGAGAGAGAGAGAGAAAGGGAGAGGAAATCTTTGATATTAACAAATATATTAATTAATATTACTTAATACATAACTATAATATTTAAAACTTCTAATATATCTTTGTGTCAAAATTATAATATAATAATTATTTAAACAATTAATGTTTCTTATACTGTCTATTTCAAATGAATTATCGCCAGCACAAAATTAAATAATTCTTTAAGATTCAAATTTTAATCAGTCTCCATTTATTTAAAAAATTTAATTAATTATAGCTTAATTTCTTGCTATTAACTGATCGATTTGCAGCAACCGCAATTCCACGCTTATTCGATTACTAGTGATTTCAAACGAATCGAAGCGATATTTGTAGCTTCACCTATGGCTATTACTAGAATTTCCCGTTTCCCGCGGAAAAGAAGACACATCCGCGCCGTCCGTGAGTGAATCGATACGGGGAGGTGGATGTGTGCGGGATCCAACCAGGCCGATGATGTACGGAGGATGAGAAGTGAAGAGGGGGAGGGGGCACTTTTTGAGGGAGATGTTTCGTCCGTTGCCAGTAGGTTTTCCCCCACCAGAGATACTTCCGCAGGATAATCTCCATCCCTCTAATCCGTCTCTCTCTCTCTCTCTCTCTCTCTCTCTCTGTATCTTTATCCCTCTCCCTCTCTCGCATCGACCCCTCTCTCTTCGCGAAACTCGCTCGTGTTCACCCTGGTCTACCCCGCTCTCTCCGCCATCCCTCGCGTACGCTCGGCCGCGTACAACCCCCGCACTACCCTACCTCTCGTGACGTTAACGCCGGAAAAATGGGCTGGAGGGGCTGCAAAGACGTGGCGTGGGCAGTGACGCGTGTGCACGCAGGAAAACTCTTCTTATTTATATGCTCCACGCTGCCACGGAATCGATATCGCGCGTGAATTCTCCCGACGTGCGCGATGTAGGATGAGGAAGAGGTGGAGGAGAAGGCAGTGAAGGAGGAACGGGAGAAGAATCCTTTTTTTTTCCATTTTCCGGGCGACATTGACGGCGCACGTTTCGCGATTTTTGTTGGACGAAATGTTACAGAAAATTTTTATCTTTGAATTAGTTCGATTATTTCGATCTGAACAATTTGCGTATATGTATTTTGAGTTCCATCAGATAAAAGTTGGGGTTTTTTGGATCAAATGTTTTCGTAAAATTTATAGGAACACGATGATACCAATTTCTTATTGTTATAAATTCAAATATTTTACGTTAGTAATATAGAAATTATATTTTTTATATTTTTTACTACATTCTTTTTTATATTCAGATTGGAATAAGGTATACATCAATTTTATTCTTAAAAATATGGAGAAGTGATACGCGCGTTTGCATTCTGATTTGATCACATACGTTATGTTTTACAAGCTTGCGTAAATTACATTTTCGAATAAATCCGCATGTTACAAGAGCGTGGCATAAATTGTGAAATCGTGTCGTCGAGGCGAGGCAGAGGCAACGTAAGCAATAAAACGCGTTTATTTATGCGCTTCATGCCGAAACGACGAATCGATATTTTGTGTGAATTCTCGCGGAAAAAGGACGGCACCCTCATGCAATGGCTTCCGTTGTATCAATTTTCCGCGTGGCTCAGCTTCGTCTTCATTCGTGCGGTTTTGCGATGTATAAATCAAGTAAACTCTCATGCCGTATAAATTATATATTACATCTACTTTTCCATTCAACATAAAAACACATTATATTAACAAATAAATATGTGTGTGCCATTATATATTTCTTACATTTACTTTTTATAATTCTTCCATTTAGTATTAATAAATTTTATTTATCCATAAAATGCGAAGGAGAACAATAATATTCACTTCTAGAACGTCGCATCATCGATAATTTCTTCTCTCATTTGAAAATACGATAATTTAATGTAGTAGTCGAGAACAAAATATAAAAAAATATCTTTAAAAGAGCCATTGCATTTCTGTAATATGATAATTATTTCTTGGTTATTAAAATTAAAAGTTAAAATGATAAATGAGATAAATTGATTGAGTGAATTTTCCCTGCGTAATTCAATTCATATTTTAACACTATTGTATCTAGTGATTGTTAGCAAAATATTCTTAACAATAATTATTTACAATGTAATAATAGTCTTTCCTTTTTTTTTTTATTAATATTATTTTTACTATGCTGCTCTATATGATCGCAGGTGTCCTGTATCCTTTTATGACGTGGCACACATCTTATTGAAATAAATAATTCTTTTATTATCATTTAATATGCTAATTTCTACATACACGACTGTTTTTTATATTCAATATCAAGTTCTGCATCATTCACATGCAAAAAATTAATCTTCTGAATGAAACATTCATCTCTAGAGAGAACATTCTGCAAACATAATTCTGCAAACAAAGAAAGCTCCGCTTGATTCGCGACAGCGGACCCAGAGAACATTTGCCGCGTTCGTTCCCTCTCGCGACGGCGCGCCTCGCGACAGAATCTCTTCCATTATCTCGCGCGCCTCTCTCCTGCATCAATGCATGACGTCATAAGTGACGAGAGGAAAGAACAGCGGAGGAGCGCGGCACGAATGCGGTGGATGAAAAGTCAAGAGGGAGAAACGCATGGCACTAGGAAGAGACATTGGAGGGTGGCGAGAACGGGATGACGCGAGAAGAGATGTGCGGTGAAGGAGGGGTGACTTCACAACGGGAAGGCGGATGAAACGTAGTTGGTTCGTATCAGCATAATGTAGATACCAAACTCCTTGCTTCTTCCGAGAGTTTCGAGGTTTCGGAAGAAGGGGGCGGTTGGCCTCCTGGAATACGGGAATCTGCGGGCGGGCGGAAGGAGAAACGGATGAAATTGAAATGGAACTACCCGTAGGAACAGACGGCCCCGCGGGTTTCCGAACCCGACGAAAGATTAAAACGCGACCGAATGGATGCGAAGGAAAGTTTTACCCTACTGCCTCTCTCCCTGTGCTACCGAACTATGCTCGAAATGGGAGGGGGTACCGATTTCAGAGTATCTGAAAGGTACCCCCTTTCCTCCACGCCCGCGAAAGGTTGGGATGATACGTTTTTAGGTAGAAACTACGTATAATGTAAAAGATACATAGCCGCTTTTGGATGAAAAGCTCTCGAAGAACTATCGATTGAAGGTGATTCGATAATACTATTTGATTGATATTTTTTATCTCGATGATTGATTATCTTAGCAATTATTTTCAACAAATTGAAGACTAACAAAAAATAATGTAGAAATTTTTTAAATCATTTAGGCTAGAAAAAGTATGAAAAAGTATGTTATACAAATTGTAATTAAATATAACTATGTACAGAGAATATATATATATATATATCTACTATGTGCGTTGCAAGTTAAAATAAAGTATGTAAATAAATGTAAAAGTAGCAATGGTTCAGAATTATGTTTTTCTTAAAAAGCTTCCTTGTTAATTGAATATCGGAGAAAATTTACTTTCTGGAATCACATGGTTTTCCAAGAAAAATTCTACGAAAGAGTATATATTCTTTTAATTTATCTGTCCTTGTCTCCCGTTCCAGTCTCGTCCTTTCCAACGTTGTCCGAGAAAGGCGAGCGCGTGGCGGTGTGAAATGAAATTAATTATGAGAACGTCTCAACAGGTGGGTGTAGGCGTCTTTAATCTCCCCCTCCACCCTGCTGTTCGTCTTCTCTCTCTCTCTCTCTCTCTCTCTCTCTCACACTCTCTTCCTTCTCTCTTCCTTTCTCTTCCTTCGGTAAGAAGAGATTTCATGCCGGAAAATGAGGTCCAGATACTTTGGCCCATATTCAGAAGGCAGCATTTAGAAAATGTTAAAATTCCTGGTTAAAGTACACTATCGTCTTTAACAATTATGGGTCAACAGTAATTACAGTTTCGAAACTTCTTGTCTTGTCTTGTTCATGTCTTAACAATTTGTCAGTAATATACAACAAGCAATTGTATTATTAAATATCACATATTAATAATAATAAATATGTATATAATATTTAATTTCAAAAATATAAAAAATATATTCAAAAAATGTTGGGAAAATTGGGCCACTCGACTAAAAAATATTTCTGGATACAGCTTATTTTGCAAACAAATTCGAAGACATACGTTATTTAATTCCAGCGCTTGATATTTAAAGATGGAGAGACTCGAGAATTGTGTATTCGCTTATTGAAAATAAAAATTGCAGACGTGAAAAAAATCGTGATACAAAGATGACCCGAATAAAAAATAATCCAAACGCGATTTTCTAGTTGTCAAATGTCATCGTTGCACCTTCCTCGCGCGTGTTCCCCTCCATTCCCGATGATGCTTCTCGAAAACTTCCCCGTGGAAAAACAGTCTTTGTGTATGCACGCGGGGCGTCAAAGTTTTTACTTCGGCGAATGCATGTATGCAGATTTATGCGGTCTTTCTCGCGCGCGCAGACGAAAGGGGCAACTGAAGAAAATGCCGTGCTCGGGGCTTTCCCACGTTCGGTACCAGCATGGAAGGTCTATCTTACCCGCGTTAAGGTGGGGCAGGTGTTTAACGATGCGGACGGTGAAGAGGTGACACATATCGATAGCCATTAATATTCGCATAAAGGGACGACGCGACACTGGCTGCGTCGACCGTATGTATGGTAAAGGATATATCGACGTTACGCATAATAACAGCAGCCCTTCCCCGCGAAAGTATTCAATCTTTAGGCAAATTTATAGATCATTGATACTTTGTCAATGTCCAAGATCGGTAAACAAACCGGATCCCGCCGACACTTACACATTACGACTTAATGATTTTACAAATGGAGGACTCCAATAAAGGAACAATTTATTTAGTCACTAGACTGTAATAAAATTAAATTTTCAGACAAATTCAAGTTTAAAATTATTTTATCTAATAAAAATTTAAGATATATATAAATGCATTAATTTATATATTTAATTTAAGAATTAGTTCTTTTATAACTTTTTATGTTATTAAATTCCTAAATTCTTTATAAAAGTTATGATTTTAATTAAAAGTACAGAACGATATAAAGATTTATATAAATTTATATTAACGTAATTTATATAACAATAAAATATCAAAAATAACATTATTATATATCATAAAAAACATAATTAAAATTTTATTTATTACTTCAAAATCTATATATTTTTGTATCTTGTTGCGTATTTCTAACTTTAACTTGTTTATTAATACATTATAAATCATATTATTTTAGATAAATTAATAAGCTATGTCAATCGCTAAAACCCATTTTATTTTTTTACAAAATATATTTAAACATTATACCTTGAATAACATATATAATCGATGCATAATCAATATAAAGTTACGAGTGAAATAATTCACAAAGTGAATATCATTACATTCGTTAAAAAAACGTCATTAACTTCCGTTTAGAACTCAATTTCATCAAAAAGTAAGATGCTTAGTTGAACTTTATTAGAGGGTGTCGTATTCTCTGCATGAAAAATATGGAAAGGAGAAAAATTCTTTGCTCGGTCTGGTTCCTTGTATTTCCTGGCGCTCACCGTCTCTTTCCTCCCGCTCCCGCCATTTCCACGTCCTTCCTTTCCTTCTTTTTTTCCTTTCCCTCCCCCTCTCTTTCTCTCGCATCCACCCACGATCAATAGTGTGTATTCTTGACGCGCACACATTGTATCCAAAAGAGGATACGGACACGCGTACGCGTGTATGAATATGCGCATAACATTGGCGATTGGAAATATTTCAATCGCTAATTTTGTTGATAGATAATAATCTCATAGGAATTTTAAAATAATCTTAGCACGAATAATTGTAAAAAAATGATCGCTTGCATTTGCGATACATTTAGTAAATAAATTCATGAAAATTAGAGCAATCTTGTCAAAATTTTATTGACTACTGCTATTTTTCGCTATCTAGTTCGCAATTGTTTGTTCATTAGATACAACGTCAAATATGTACTTTATATCTTTTCTATGATGAATAAAAAAAAGTGTAGAAAAATCTTCTTAGAAGATTAGACGTTAGAAGATTCTGTGTTTTAATGTATATACATATTTTATAAGTAATTAATTTTATTAATTATTATATTAGAGTTGTAATTTCAGACTTTTATAAAACTTGCTTTTTTAAAAACATATCCTTTGCTGTATCTTCGCTGTAGGATAAAGAAGAGAAGAACTTAAAGGCTTTTGCGTAATGCGATGTGTTCGTGTTACAAAAACAATGGAGAAAAACAGATATATACACGTAACTTAGATGAAATTAGGAAGTAAGGTTCGATCCTTGTTCTCATTTTATAGCATCGCGCCGTAGTGTGGGAGAATTAAATATAAAACGTACGTAAAGAGGAGAGAAAGTCAAGAAGGGGAGAAAATCAACACGAATAGAAAAGCGAAGACAAGGAGCTAAAGCGGGAACTCTTATCCAACTGACACCACCGAATCGAAAGCTTTTTTCAGCTTTTCAGCTTTTATATACGCTTGCTCTTTGCTGACGAAAGCGCGAGATGGAAATCGCAGAGAGATTTTTGCATCGCGCACACGATTAGGCGCATTTACATGATTCTATGTGTGTTTACAAAAGTCTCACAACTAAACTCATTATTAGATTTTTTTCTACATTGCACATTCTAATTTTTATCGCTTCTTTTATTTTATTATATTATTCTCTGTCTGCGTATATAATATTATTTGTATATCTAATATTTAACGATATATCAAGATACGGAGATAATTCGCAAACCATGTAGCTAATTCTTTGAAGAAAATACTCGTGGCAGCGGATCAAAAGTATTATTACATACATATAGCATTATGTGCTACCCTATTTAAATTATAATATCATTGACAATAATATCAATTACATTAATAATAATTCTGTCGTACTTTTAATTAATTATTTATATCTTTAATTATATATACTTATATTTTCTCGGTTATTCTCTCCAGTCTTCTCACGTCATACCGATAATTCTAACCGGCGCCACGCATTCGTGCTGTAGCGATAACGACCTTCTCTCCACCTTGATTCGCTTCAGCTCGCTTCCTCGCGTGCTCTTTTCTCATCCTGCGAACAGGTTTTTGCGGCGTTCCTTTCGCGCCCTCGGATGCCGGTGATGAATGAATCTTGGCGAATCTCCAGGCTGGCGGGTGGAAAAAAGATATCCCAGCCCATGCAGGAATTACTCGAAGACGATGACGTTGTGGGGGTGAGGGGTTGGGCCGAAAGAAGAAACGACAACACGAGTGGTCGGGGGCGAATGGAAGCCGAATGGAGCGGGAGAGAAGTCTGCCGACGACGTCGGCATTTCGTATGATTGATCGAAGCCACTGTAGCTCAGGCAGATGATCGTTAATGATATCTATCGGCTGAGAACCCGATCCATTATTAACGCTGTCATCAATAACATCTTTTCCGCGAGACTCTCATTTACCTTCGTGTGTCTTGAAACGTGATATGGGAAATGTAGGGAGAACCGCCAGACGGGGAAAGTCCCATGCAGTTTTACTTACGTCAAACTCTCTTAGAACATTACGCTTTCATCGGAATCGAGAAAATCATATATATTGTCTCTCTTTATCTTTACTCCGCATATTAGATTATTAATGAAAGATTAACTTTAAAAGAAAAACATTTTATTATTTCTTACAAGAAATTGCATCGTATTTCTAACATTTTATTGCAAAATTTTATCACATTTCGTATTAAATACGTTTTATTTATACAAAAGGAAATTTTGTTTTCACTAATTATAATAGTATTCTAAGTAATGAAAAGCATTATAAAGTTTTATATCAAAATTTATTTTATCGTTAGGTATACAATTAATCATTGCACGTTGTAACGTGGTCTTCAATTTTATCCTGTCAGTTATATCCTTAAGATCTTTTTTATGCCTACGTCTCGATCTGAAGGATTTGAACTGATAGAAGGTACTCCCTGTCGACAGATTCGAAGGGAAACATATGCCGAGAATCCAAAAGAGAGGTAGACGTCGCGACGCCTTGGATCGATCGGAGTGTGCGCTCAACTCCAGACCAACATGGACCCGGATTTACGGGGCTGAATTGAGTGGAAAAACGAGAACACGGTAAAAAAAAAGGAAAAAATACGAGTTTCGCCCTATAAACTTGTTTACGCGAACATGCCGGTGTCCAGCTATGCGCGTAAATTCAACAGAGTCATATTAGCTTTGGAAAAATCAGACTCTTTTACATGCTCTACCAAAATGACATTTTTTGTTCGTAACGTTATGAAAGGAATGAATAATTTCTTTCTAAAAATTTTACTATTTATTCTAATCTGATGACTATTCTTTATTCTAAACATATCGAATAATATATTAGGCCAATCAAATTTATTAAAAAAGAAAAATCTATTGATATTGGAAAATAACATTAAAATATACCTATGCATTCGCCATTGTATAATTAAAAGTTTGAAAATACTTCGCCACAATTTGTGACTCATGTAAGATGATTATTAGTTAAAATATATTGAATTTATAAATTAATTCTTTCGGATGATTTCGGATGATTTCGGATGATTTCGGATGATTCGGAAATAAACTTCATTATTACAATTGGCGAGAAAAATTAATTTTATAATAGAATAATAAATCTTATCTTATAATAGAATAATAAATATTATCAAAGAAAAATAAAATTATAAGCATTTTATATACTTTGACTTTTTCTATTCTTTTTCCATTCTCTTGATTTTCCCAAAATTTTGTCAAATATATTTTGTGATTATTATAATTCTATCAAGGACTGTAATCGAGAAATAAGTATGGTATTGTTAAATCACAAAATTTTGAAAATCGAGAAATAAAAAAATATAAAGATGAATATTTACATAAAATATCATAATAACAATATATAATAAAAATGTTTAAACATAGAATATTATAATAATATATAATAAAAATATAATAACGGATTTCTAATCATTCGTCTTAAATTAATAGAAGAAAAGAAAACATAACAGATATATATATAAAATTTTTTAAAAACCAATTATAATACAGACATATTTATATTAGTATAAATATAGTATAAATATAGTTTCTTGCATAAAAGTCTATTTTTTGTTTTTGATCGTACGAAGAATCCTCGATGCAGTGGCGTCGAAAGGACGAGAACCCTAACCAAGTAATGGGGTGTCGACGGCAGTCGCGCATTTATAATTTCTGTCCCCAATCCACCCTTCAGCAGCCATTCTTTGTCCTGCATTCTTTCTCTCTTGCAGACTACTAACACGAAACAATTGCTTTTCGTACTGCAGAAAGGAACAAAGCTGTCTGGAGTGGCGTAGGCAGGTCGGCTGAAAAGCGCAAGATGAGCTACCGCGATGTCTCAAGAATCCAATGGCGTTATTCTGACGGACAAAAAGCAGGATGTTCTTTTTTGAAAAAAACCATACTATTATGAGATCTCTAAATATTCAAATTCGTAAATGCTTATTGAATTATAAGTTATCTATCTATGAATACGTACTTATTTAATATTACAAGAACAATTGTCTTAATTATCTTTATTTGTAAATAAAATAAATTAGTTTAAATAATTTTCAGCATTTCAATCTAGGAATTTTAAAAAGCTTAACTAGTTGATACATGTCATTATAGTATTTATTGCAATATTAGACGTCTAAATTATTTAATCAAGCTTAACAGTTTTTAATAATCAATCACTTACAGCAGCTAAGTATTATTTTATCTAGTAACACATGTAATTTTATCTAATTATATTTGTAGCATAATATATATATATATATATATATATATATATATATATTTTATTAAAAAACAGAATCATCTTACAATTAGTTTTGTCTTATATAAATAAGCGCACTGGAAAAAGTGTCTGATTGATGTAATCAGATTCTTCTCGTTCGTTCATTTTCAACCAGAAATTTTTCTCAGCAGATTTTCGAACCTTTATCATATATTTAACGTCACTCATTTTACTTACACGTATTTAATGGCATATATAAATTGATAAAAGATATGTAAGAAATATGTACTAAGGATATAAGGAAGTCAAAATTTGTATTTATTCGGAATATCCATTTAGTTTGGTTCGAGAGGAGAACTTCGATTCGCGTGAACGATGTCTTCAAGAGAAAAATTCCCGCGGCGAGCACCGGAGAGGAGAACAAAAC
>Ga0157364_1004078_pt1 | contig 14455 bp, 7 predicted proteins | sample AttsexASBM2_FD_111476 | JGI IMG/M metagenome (GOLD analysis project Ga0157364, IMG submission 111476) | Fungus gardens microbial communities from leaf cutter ant in Ribeirão Preto, State of São Paulo, Brazil - Atta sexdens ASBM2 | ecosystem: Host-associated > Fungi > Mycelium > Unclassified ... | reverse complement strand
CAATAACGTAGTCAATTTAAATTTTTATATTTTCGTAATATGCATTTTCATGAATTTCATATTGATATGAGTATCTCATTATTATATTACACGCTACCCAGAACTACTTTTAATGTATTACAATATAAATTCTATTTCAATTCATCATTAATATAAATTATTTATAATTTATTTAAATTACAGTAACAATGTAACTAATGAAGTTTGAAATGATTTACATAAAAAAAATTTTCTCTTTCGTAATAAATTTTTTATTGGATCTTTTTATTGGATCGTAACTTTAAAACTTTGTCGTAAATCATATTTGTAAGATAAATTATGAATAAATGAATGGATTTTGGAAGATTAAAAATAAAAATTTGTTACAAGAACAAATATAATTATTATTGTTTTTTTACTTTCAATTAATTAATAGCTATTAGATAGTGAAATATTTTCTTCCCTCATTTGTGTTTTCGATACATAATACAAAATTTTTTAATATTACTTTCTTGCACTAATTTAAATAATAATATTTAACTTTAGAATAACATGGCAAGACTAAGAAGACCTTTTAAAAAAATATTTAGAAAAGAGAAAAAGTAATATGCATCAAATATTAACAACGTTTTTCTACTATGCATTATAGATATTAAATTTATTTTATGTCACATAAAATTATAAACAAAGAGAAAGAGTAAATATTTCATTCCACATTTTATTGTCATGATATACAAATATTAAAGACATTTCAATAAAAGCTTTACATTTCAAATATGTCATTTTATATATATTTGTTACAGTTTTATTGGTTTCTTGTTTTACTTATTTCTCATTATTTATTTAATGAATAAAAAGATCAGCAATAAATTCAGAAACATTATATTAATTATTATGTATTTAATATTAAATATTCTTAATTATAACTATTATTATTAATATATCTTATCTTTATTATTTTCTTATTTTTTGAAATTTTATTTCTTGAAAGTTTAATCTATACATTATAGAATGTATGCTTAGCAAAAAAATGTGAGGGATATTTTTAAATTCATCATGTTTCATTTTTAGAAAAATCAATTTACTTTAGCTACTTTATTTTATTTTATTAGATTTTATTTTACTTTATTTTACATTTTACATTTTTATTTTTGTAGTTACGCTTAAATTTTCACACGCAATAACTTTTACACATCTAAAATTGTTATTTTACTGCTTAATGTAACATTAAACTATATCAGTAAATGATTAAATTAATCATCGATAATATGTCAATTACAAGTTCTGTAAGCTTTATACATATGCATTTCAATATGCACATAGTAAATCAATCGCCATTTATATGTAGTCTAAAATTAATCAATTGTATTAATCTTTTCTAACCTATTCATTTCAAAATAATTATTCTGAGAGACGTTGCATTTATGTATACTATTAACGGAACACTACTTCAAATCAGAATAAACAATAATTTTATACTCACCAGCTTTCATATAACACCGAAGTTACAGCTACATTGTAATTCCCTTGATCTGCAAATATATAATGAAACTTACATATGTCATAACATTTAAAATAAATAATATCAAAAACTATTATTATTTTATACATTACATTTTTTATTCGCATTACTTTTTACAAAAAAATATTTAACTCTCTATCTATAATTTGAGTCTTTTTTAGTACAAGTAAAATTATTCACTTTTAAATTTCTAAATAAAGGAATCTGGTTTCTCTTCTTAAAATAATTTGTTAAAAACTTGTCTGATAATATAATAAAGATGTTGAAAGATACCTCTAAATTTTTCCACGTTTTTTTAGAAGGTCTAGGACAGTAAAAAACTTGAGCTTGAGATGAAGGGAATAAAAATATGCAGACGGAGAGTTAAATAATAAAATAGTTATAGTTTTTGGAAAAAAGTTGTTTCAAGTTCAAACTTTTATAACATTTTGTAAATTTTATAAAATATTAATCTTTGTTCTAAAAGTCATTTAAATCACTCAACTGAACGACGCAAACCCATTAATTTTACAAATAATAAATAATGTATACTCATCTTATGGTTTTTCTGTCGTCGGTCAACGATGTGTCTTTTAGGCCTTTTCCTCTTCTCAGGAATCTTCGAGACACAAACTTAACATGACACTAATGGAAATGCTGTTAATCACAATTGCGCGCGTATTAATTCAGAGTACGATAATCACGCGGCATTTGCATGGCATTCTCAACATACTCGAACGCAATCCGAACAATTCCGCAAAATACGTGAAATATTATTAATGATATAATGGCTTTCTGTTTGAATCATTCGACTCGATAGTTCGCTCTCAATTTGGAAATAGTATTAGAGAAATGATATTTAAATTGGTGAAAAATTCGGGACACGTCCTGTCTCAATTTCTATTTTAAATGATTGAATCGCGCGAAATATGTCTGCTTCAATAAATCGACATTGTTAGCCGTGATGCCGTTATCGAGTTGCTAACCGTGAGAGTTAATCAATCGCGATGTTGGAGTTCGGTAATTGTTAATTGTTCATGAGGAACGATCGCGATTCGAAGGATAATACGCAACACGCGGAGCGGCTAGCCGTTCACTCGAGTGTCGAAGGGCGAATGATAACGCGGCGACCTTGTGTACGCTACATCGCGCTTTGTATGTACGTTACAATGCAAACATCAAGGCTGTATGCCAATCTATTTCTGAAGTATTTAACGTATTGGAAAGTAAATATACGCCAAAATATCGTGCTCTTTGCTTTTCAAATGGTGGAGCGCCAAATTTGTAGAATGTCAACGCTGGCAGAAAAAAGAGAATCGCATATATCAATTGACTCGTTTCGCCACTATGAAATATTCAACAATAAAGATACGTTATATATTAAAAATATGCTGAACATTTTGTTCTTTGTATTTAAAATTAATATCATTGGACAGATTATCATCGCTTATTTCTTGTGCATCCATTAGCGTCGTCGAAAATGATTAATTTTATCCGAGAAATTTATTAGATTAAAATTATTATTTAAATCTTAATTCAACGATTATGCTACAAGTGATTCTCACTGTTTATATATAACCGACTTTATTTTTTAATTTTTTGTTGTGTAAAATACATATGCATCATATATTAGCAATAATCAATTTAATTAATTTACTAATAACAAACTTTAATATTACACACTAAGTGAATTATCTGGTTAATGCAAATATAAATATGTTATTAATTTCTTTAACTTAATTACCAGAAATTAATTTGTTAATATTGGTTGTAGTATATGTGATTTGGAAAGGAATCGAGGGATAATATGAGCCGAAAACAGAGCATATCAATTGTATAAACTACGAAAATCAATAGTAAATGATGTAGCATATGTGCAATTACGAATGCGCGAATTCTATATGATACTATATTAGCTAATTTCGATCGTATAAAATTGATTATATCAATATTTTCTTGCTAACATTTTTTATTTTTTAAGAATGTAGTGTTATTCAGATTATGTAATAATTACATATAAAATACATAAATGAATTTGATTGGATATTTGATTATACAATAGATATGCAGATTTTTTGATAATTTTAACAATCAATTTATTAAAAAAAAATTTTATTAAGATTATTATTTTTTACAACTCTTAAAAAATTTTAGATAATTAATTCTAATAATTTTATTAAATTGCAAATTGAAATTTTGTTATAATAAATTTTGTTATAATATTTTTCAAAAAAGTAAATTTTTCCACAAATACCAAATTTTTTAAATAATCAGAAAATAAAACAAGCCAATATCGTAATCGTTTTATTTATAATTTTTACATATATGTGTTACATATTTGCGCATAAAAATAATAATAAATATAATTTAAAGGAATGGTTATATAAAGTAAACACAATTGCAAAAATAATTATGAAAATATAATGTAATTGCTTCTGATATAACCTAATGTGATCTATTTGCTGTTTGAAGGTAGTCAAATATTTAATGGTAATGGTTAAATCTTCACTGCATTCGCATAAATATTGAAAATGTATTATATTTTCAATTAATACTTAAAAATGTTGCCTATTATTTTCAATTTGATCCTTAATTTTTAATGTCGAACTCAGCAAAAATTGCACTACTTATTGGCTGTATTAAGTATAATTATCTTATTTAAACAGATATACATGTGCACAAAGAAAAGATAAAGATTACCACACAGAATAATAATGTTATTTTTCGCTATGTATATAAAAAAGTTCAATATAATATATTATAGGACCGTATATGTGATAATACAAACTAGAAATCAAAGTCTTAAACGGTCTAATACTGAATCTTAATACTTGTATGAATTTTTGTGTGAATTCATATACTACGTATATATATTCTCAGAAACGCGCATCGAAATGATTTTTCGGTCTTGAAACGCTACTAAACTAACTCTACTAAATTACCGCAATAATATCACGAGTTAAATTGACTAGCAATTTAACCAATTTTTTATATTTATTCGCATCTTTGAAACGATTTTAATAATATTGAACATATTAAAATCTGTAAATAATTTTGTAAATAAAATTGTTTTATAAAAAATTTGTAATTAAAATTTGTAAATAATTAATTCTTATTGCGAAAAATATTACCTCGGCCGGGAGTCGAACCCGGATCTCTTGCATTCCGAGCATCCTAAGCTTTTAGACTACCTTAGTAATATTTTTAATTGGCATATGAATATGATATTACTATATATGATATATATATATATATATATGATATATATATATAATTTAATTCCTAAAGATTTCTTGATACAAAATGATTGGATATAACAGGTCAATAGGAATCAAACATGGTATTTTTTGTACAAACCAATACGGTTAATAAAACAACCTTAATAATAATTAATCCGCTTACATATTTCAGTTCACTTTTCAGTCATCCTCAGAGACAATATGATGTAATTACAAAAAATTTTTTTTACAAACTAATTCATTTTAATGTGTTGAGAGAGAGAAAGCAAAAACGATTTATTGTGAAATAATAGAAGATAGTTTACTGAAACAAAAATTCACCATATCGCAAATTTAAATTCTATCGGTTTAGTCAAAAACTAATTTTTGACCATTCAACGAATCAGTGTCAATTATGTTGAAATTAATGAATAACTTTTAATATATGTAAAACGTTAATTGCAAAGAAAAAGAAAAAAGAAGGGAAAAACTCTAATATTAATTATAGTCGAGACATCAAAACCAAAATTGAATCTTAAATAATTTAAATGTAACAAAGAATGTATACTGATTTTTATAACACAAGTTTAAAGACTGATTGATCAATCAGTCTTTAACTTGTGTTATAAAAAAGTTATGAAAATCGTAATATTCTGAAAGTGACTTATATGCAGGTTACTCCAACCTTAACGAAGATAATTACTATATGAATGTTACATCCACGGCTGCCATTTTTAGTTCTTAAGATCGACAGTTTTTCTGCGAAAGATTTTACTATCCTGCCTGCAGAATTCGAGAACCAATCGAATTTTGCCAACACTGAAATTCCTGGTAGCATTTTCTAAACAAAAAAAATCATCAAATTTAGCTCTCCTGGCGGAAATATTTCGAAAAACCGGAAGAAAGTTGACACGTTATATAAAAAAGTTATTAAAATTTTGAGCTGTTAGTTGGAGAGTTTCCGTGTGCCGGAGATTTGGTCAAAAAGCCAGAGTTTTCAGTTGAAAGCCGGAGATGTGGTAAGTGTGGTTATAACAGTAATGATTATTTCTAGGTCAGAGTTAAATCCTGTGCTTTGAAGCTAAAGCTGGCAAGATTAACTCCTTTCCATACACATTATAACGCGCGTTAAGCACATATGTTTATAGAAACGTATTTGATTAGGATAGTCCATAGATGTGTATTTGACGCGTAGCAAATGCATGCATTTAAATCAAGGATTATTCGTAATTATTCACAATAATATGCATAAAAAAAATCACACACTTATAATACACACTTTATTTTATATAAAAATTCTTTGCGAGTTGATAGTACTATAATACTGTTGTTGTTTATTCTATTGTCTATTATTGCAATGAAATTGAAGTCTTAGTACTGTGCCGTGCAACTATATTATTCGAAAGGCAGCAATAAATCTTCGGTTAAGGCAACCATGTATGAGAATATTCTAATCAGATGTTATTTATCGTGTAAGAATTACGGTTGTGAGAATCATTTATAGGGGCATATCTTAATAGCTATATTTAATATTAATGTAACGTGAATTCACATTTATTTATACATTTCTTTTTTATAAAGATTGTTGTAACCAAAGCCAATATATTCTCAGTTTATACCAACCTAACCAATGTTTAATCAATGCATCGCCAATGAATTGTATTACTAATGTAAGATAGTATCTAATTTGATTAATGTTTCATGATCTTATTCCTACAATTTCGCCTGCAATATTTCGGCGTTGATGATCGCCTATTCGTCGCTCAATTTTGTCTGTCCTTTCATTGCTTTCCTATCCTCGTAGGCAACGATATTCCTCAATCATCGCTGATTTCGTGTCGGCAATCGGTGACGTCGGACGCCCGAAATACAATTCTCTTGTAAACGAGAACAGATATTCAGACCGAATACGAAGACTTGTGGTGTGCATTTTAATGAACTCGCTGTCCAATCTTGTTTTCCAGTGGCGTAAGTTCCTTCGGGAGGACAAAGAGAAAACGAAGGAGCGGAAGAGACAGAGAGGAAGAGAGAGAGAGGTTACAGGCAGCGGCAGTGGAGGCAACGACGGAGAGCACAGGGAGAGACGGCGGGGTGAACCGGAACCGGAAATGGCTGCGAGGTGGCTGCTACTGCTGGCGCTCCTCGCCGCCCACGCCGCGGCTCTTCCTGATTTCATTAGGATAGGTGAGTATCTTTCTCCTGGTGTGAAAGCCACGACCCTTTCGACCGCATTCAATGGCGTCAGTAAAATTATTATCAATGTCTCGATCGATAATATCCACGAATAAGGCAACGGTAGTATGGATTTGACTTTTCGAGATAATATTCGTAGAAGCTTTACGAATATTATAATCAGATAAAATCTTATTTCTCAGTTAATTTGAAGTGGAATTTAATTGTAGACTTATTGAGATAAATAATCGTAGTGATTAAAGTAAGTTTTTTTTTAACGTAAAAGCATTTGAAGTGATTTTTTTCACACAAAATCTTGTTTTATTTATAAAAAAAATTATAATAGTTAAATTAACATTATTATTTTTGTTCCTTTTCATTATATCTCTTTTGTATTTCAATTTTTGTAATCATGACAAACTTTTGATTATATTCTTAAAAGTATATATTAAAAAACTATTTTTGGATAAATTACATCGCCTTATGTTTTCAATCTACAATTCTTAGTTTATATTCATATTGTTACGTATTAGGCAATTGCCAAATATTGTTAAACTATAACGGCTTCGTGAAAATGTTTTGCTGGCCAGATAAATAATTGAAATTAATAGCGGCGATAAAAGGGTGTGCTATTAACGGTGTTCTATTTAATTGGCATTGATGGTAGTGCAAGAGAAACACAGGCAACGTGACGCGGATAACATGCATTTTACCGTGTGCGACGACAATTACCGAAGTTCTGGCTGTTGCGCGTCAGAGAGAAAATCACTCCGATAGCAACCACGCGTGTACTGCTGCGCATGTAGCGGATATATAAACAAGAGGTATTTCACAGTTAAATGTCGCTAACCATCTGCCTGTGGATATATTGAAAGTAGCTGCCTCTGTGAACAGCAGATACTGATATAGCACATTCCGCTTACAAGTCACGAAAATCTGCAAAATCTCACGGTTGAAAATAACATATAAAAGAGATACATAATATATTTTTTAAAAGATTTTTCATACGCAACGATTATGAACGATAATTTTACATATTTTGAATCGAAAAAAATATTAAGAATTTTTGTACGTTGTCTCGCAAAAATTTATATTAAAAAATTTTTACAATTTCTATTTATATTTTATAAAAATCAAAAGAACAAAATTAGTCTTTTATATAAATATTTAAAAAGTTATTATAAATTAATAAGATAATTTTAATGCAATGTAATAATAAATATAATGTTAAAATAATAATAATTAATATAATAAAGAAATAAGATATAAATTTACAAATATTGATATTACTATGTTGTTTTATGATGCAAAATATTTTTATACATTCTCTTTTTATAGAACCGGTTTTAAAAATATATTTTGTAATTTTGTCGCAAAAATTTTGCTTGTTTTTACTTGAAAACCACAAACATATTTAAATTCGCGTGCAGGAAATTATGAGATCGAAAATTTTCATCGATACTTTCTAATAGAAAATAAAATCTCATTTATTTAATGGAAATTCTTTGTTATTGTACATGCTATCAATAGCTAGTAAAACAAAAGTTAATAACGTTATTATTATCAGAATTTAATAGTAACACAACGTTATACTGACCACGACGTTTCTATTTCGAAAATAATTGATTTACATATATCCGAAAAATAATTATAATTTATAACAGAAGTACTTTGCTGCATATCAGCTTTTTGCAGTTTTGCAGTTTTATCTCTTAAAAATATGATGAAACAACAACAGCTCGTATATTTTACGCACATGCAAAACTGTCACGTCACTGTTTAATATTACGATTGTCATTTCTCGACGACGCGCGGATATATGCGTGGATGTACGTGATACCGAATGCCCGACTATACTCGGTGAACTTTTTATCGAAACGTAAATTCACGATGCACTCAATTTCCGAACGCTTTCTTTTCCAAGGTAGCGAGAGAGAAGCAAAAGCAGATCGATATACACGTCCGAGCTCAGGGAGATACGTGCTGTACTTGCTACGAGTTTTGATGCATTCGTTCGTACTATGTCCGTACGCTTGTTCCGTGTGGCATATCACCAATGCCGTGTATAGCCAATAGCTTTCTGTATCGGAAAACTGAAAAAGGAAAGAAATTTACGAAATAGTATAAAGAGAGACTAAAACAAGAGAGAGAGAGAAAACTAGAAATTCTTTTAGCTTACATTACACCGATTGAATTTTAAGCGTTCACATTTCTTATTTTTCTAATTTTTCGCGGTATCTTTTTCGGTGCCAGTTTAATTCGTTCAACTTTCTTCTACTACATTTTTATCTGCTTTTTCCATCGCTATTGTTAGTCGAACAATTACATCATAGTCTTTCTTTTTAAGGATATTACGTTTGAAAATTGAATAGCTGATATGAGGAAAAGTATAAATCTGAAAAGAGTAAAAACCCGTTTTTGTTCTGATAAAAATATGTAACAGTACGATATACAAATCTTTTTCAATTTTGTTACGGTTTAAACGTACACAAATGCCTATGCATAACAGATTATACATAAAATAGTTATATGAGAAAAATGTAATTAAGTTTGTACGCTCACAAAGCTGTCTTTTGCGCGCATGATATAACCAGGATTACAAACAATCTTTTGTTTTAGAACAGCGGCTCATTATGTGCTTTGAATTCAACGTTATTATAAACGGGAGCTGTCAAATTGACGTGAAAATTAAAAGCGGCGTGCGCCATAGTCATTAATACTTTTCGTGATTTATTTGAGTCAACCGGCCATGGCGATGGGAAGTTCATTTATTCGCACGTGTAATTAAATGGCATGATTTTATATAAAACACTAAGAACGAGTCTTAATATGTATTGTGGGAACAATTTAACATATTTATTGCGTTGTAATGATTGTAACGGAAGCGACAGTTGTTGGCATTCTCAATCACTCTGTGCGAAATAATTTATTAGCGATCAATGAATATTTAAATTCATTTAATTTGATTGGGCAGCTGACCTGAAAAAAGGTAACGTTTAATTTATGTAAACGTTTATTTTCCAACGTTTCCGACGATTTTACGATCGATTGTCACATTTGAAATATTTATCAATATTTGCGATACAAATTCAGTTGATTGTTCAATAAGTCATTAACTACAAAATTATTATTTATCTCTCTCACTCCAGTCTTTCTTGTACTATTTCGTAAATTGTTTTCTTTTTTCAATTTTCCGATATAGAAAGTTATTGGCTATACATGGCATTGGTGAAATGCCATGGAATAAGAATATGAACATAGTACGAACGAATGCATTAAAACTCGTAGCAAGTGTAGCGTTATTGCCCGTTTTTAATCACATTTGCTAGTTTCCGCTTTCTCTCCTTGACGAAAGTGTTACAGATGTATTAATTCAAAATTTTTATATATCTGATAAAGAAATTGCAATGGATTTATACTTCCACTGCGAGAATGTGTGTTCATCTTTCTTCATTTTGCGTTAAATTTTTAAACTATATTCATTCTCATTTGCATTATTAGGTTTTATCATTGTCACAATGAGCGTAGCGAGTCGAGCAACGTACCTTACGAGGTATGCCAAAGAGAATCGATAGCAGGTCGCTAACGAGAGACGTAAATCTATTCCGCAAATTCTATAAATCGCAGAGTCAAGCCGGTGCAGCTGCTCGTACAGTTACTTTATGACATACACGAGATTAAAATCAATTTATGGCGCCAATTTCTCCTAACCGAATGAATTGGAAGGCGCAGAATATCAGCGGACCATACGAAGAAACTGTCGCGAGTACTTATGTGACACGAAATGATGGAAATGGTAACGAATAGAATGTGTACTCGCATATCTCTTTTCTCGATCAAAAAAAAAGATAAAAAAAATTAATCTGTGTTTACATATGGAAATTTTCGATTGGGATACCATCATTTTAAATTTAAATACAAAGATATTTTACGAACTTTAATCCAATTTTGTTTCATAGCAGTCAAATTATGATTTAGCGCTATTATTTCTTTTCTGATATTTTACTTTTTAAAGTAAATCTTTTATTTTACGATTTATTTATACGACATTAAATAAAATTTGCCGATACTAGATAAAATTTTTCAAGATTTTTTTTTATAGAATCAATAAATTATATAACAATATTATATAACAATATATTTTTAAAATTTGTTGGAACTTATCAATGAAAAGTATCAATAAAAAGTATTTTTGTACTTAATGTATCTTTTTCAGAATATTAATATGGTTTTTTAAGGTGCATTTATTAAATACATATATTCAAACTTATATCAAAATATTCTTGCCAAAGACATTAGAATTATTTCGAAGACACTGAACATATAAAATGTAACATGTAAACACATGCGCATAAAATACATTGTACAGTGAAGTTACACGGAACACGGTTCTAGTCGGGATCATCTCACGTAGGTGTAAGTAGACCATAAATCTTTATCCTACTCTAGTGAACAGAAAACCGAGTAAATAGATGGTTGGATAAAGATATTCTGTAATGGTGCTCGTAGACGGAAAATAAGTAGTACACGCGTGGATTTCGTCAAAGTAGCACCTTTTAATATGGACGCGTGATTTCCCAGGCGGGCTGTTTCATCCGTCGGACGACAAGCAGGAAGTGGCCTTTCGCTACGCCGCGGAGAAGATCAACGCCAACCGGGACATCCTGCCCAAGTCTCGCCTCAGCGCTCAGGTCGAGGTGATACAGCCGCAAGATAGTTTCCACGCCTCGAAACGAGGTGAGTTTCATAATTGAATCGGAAATACTTGTCGGATTATATCAGATTCTGCCACGCTTTGGGTGTTTCAAAAATTTTCTCGTAAAAATCGACTATTTTCATCGTCGCTCAGTGTCAATCAGTGTGATGCATTTTTTATCTCTGTTTTGTTTAACGTGGAAAATTGAAATTTACGTTGCCAGTTAGTGTCTACCTTTAATTTTTTATTTCTTTATTGTATCGTGCACCTAAGTAAAATATTTTTTAAATATATTTTAAATTAAAAAAAAAGATATTTACATATTGCACAGACGTTTAGAAAATATGAATCTTATGACATACTTTTTAGCTTTTTAAAATTTTGATTTAAATATTGTGTTATTAAAAAATCCAAAAAAGATTCTATCAACATGCTTCTATTACAAAATTTTCTCTCACTTTAATTAAAGAAAAATTGCATTAAAAAATTCTTCTTTTATTAATAATGCATAGTTTAAAACTAAAAAAGTTATCAAAAAAATTCTGGATAGAATTAGTTAATGATATCGATAAAAGTTAATCGATATTGACGAGTTAAAAACAACTTATGCTGTGCGAGCAAAGGACTACTATTTTGTCGAGAAACTTCGCGTTAATGTATAGGTATGGTATATCGAATCGCACAAACTACCTCGAGAGTTTGTGTGACTTGCTTGATGCGCGAAATAAATTCTATTTACACGATTAAGGATTCGAGAGATTGTCGCGTAAAGCTTCACTCTCGCCAATACTAGAACAGAGCTCTACCGTCTGATTCTTGGTGTGACGATCCCATTCTCCAATACTAGCACAGCTTCCTAACATCCTTATCTCAGGCGAAGCGAAGCCTCTCTAACGCTAAATCTTGTTATTTGCAGTTTCGGCATGTCTAGTGCACCGCGTTCGTGAATCGAAGTTAGTTTTAACGTGTTAAAAATTTTACTTCACTCGAATATGTACTTTGCAACGTAATAGCTCGTGCAAATCAACTACTTTTTAAATATTACATTTAAAAATGGTATTTTTTCTTAAACTTTTTACTTGAATTTTTACATAGTTAATTAATGTTTAAGTCGATAATGTAGATTGTATAACAATTAAAAAGAATTATTTTTTTATTCATAAAACCAATATTAAATTTCTTTTTATAATACAATATCAAAGATGTGTATAGTTATATACATAAAATGGTTCTATTACTGTACCGTTGTAATAATAAAATATAACATAAGTAATATGATTTGCAAATATTTTGAATTTTATACATGTGTTCAGATATTTCTTCCAAAATGACAAAATATTAAGATATAAGCAGTAATGATAAATTAAAGAAAATCTAAGTACATCTAAATATTTGAATTTTTTCTTAAATATTATATGATTAATTTTTTTATTACTATTTTATATCATATTTTTTCACATAACTGTTTGTCTCTCATATATTATTTGAAAGGCGGCATGGTGATGTACGTATATGAAGAATTGTCTCTTGATTCAGAAAATAGGTCACGAATTTCATTTCTGTGTTGGGAAAGTCATGGGGGAAAGTTCAATATGAAAATAATTCTACATGATATGTACATATAATACAAGCTTGCGGTTAGTCGCTTAACTATACATATATGCAGCAGAAAATTAATAACGTCCAGCACAAAATAATAACTCGGCGGATATTTGCGCATGGAATTAACCAGGGCCAACGTAATTACCATGTCGAGTTACTAAATGATTAAAGCGAACGGTGCATTCTAAATATGCACACTAGAGTCGCATGCAGGCGCATCGGTCAAGCCGCGAATGTGTGCGAGCGTGTGAACCGCCGCAAAGCGCGCGCATAGGAGCCAGATAGCCGAATTTGGCTATGTTCCAGCACGGTATTACACCGTGAAAGCAATTTTATTGATAAACTTCTGTTTGCCAGAAGTTAACAAATCTCCTTGGGACACGTCGATCGCTACGGCCGAGCTGGCCGAGTCAGACAATCGCGTCGTGCATTCGGCGACGTTCGAATTCGCTGTCGTGGGTGATTCAAAAAATTTATCTCTCTCTGTAAATCAGCGGTGAAACGGCACAGTGCGGAGTAACGAGCATTCTGTCGGACATGTAACTCAAACTTCGTTAACAATAGAGTATACTACGTTATAATAGCGAACATGAGATTCCAGCTTTGTTAACAATGGCGTATAATGGGAATATAATGCGATTTATGCAAGATTTAAGCTTTATGGATAATAATGTACAGTAGGATTAGGAATATGACCTCGAATTTCAGATATTAATGTTTTATCTAGATATTAATGTAATAGATGTTATATATCGCAAGTCGAATAAGAAATTTAATATTTTTAATAATTTAAGATGTAAATAAAACAGGACAATCAATTTACATATAATTAGACTATTTTGTTTAGAATATTAAATACGAATAAAATCTTGCCATTTTTGCTTCAAATAAATAAAATTTGCATTATATTTGATTGTTTTAAATTAAAAATCTTGGCCAATTTTATTAAAATATATGAGTAGGAGAGACCGGAATCAGTTGACTATAAGGGTAAATAGAATAATCGAGGCTATTAAAAAAAAATTATGCGAGACACGCGTAAACGTGTCTGAGCATGCAGACTGCCGTTAAGTCTGCCATAACATCTTATTGTGAACACATGATAGAAGTTATGCCACAATTTTTAAAAATCATACACTTAAGTAAATATTTTTATTCTTAAAATTTTGTTTTACAATCGTATATGGTTGTCTGAGTTATTTGATTTCTACTTAGATAGTGAGTGTTTTTACTTAATAAAGTCTAATAGATTTTGTTTGTTTATATATCTTTGTTATTGTATATTGT